>KB659971.1_pt63 | contig 246119 bp, 228 predicted proteins | sample 558768 | NCBI scaffold set KB644980.1 | reverse complement strand
GATATTATGCCATGTTTGACTACTTGAGTTGATTTCAGTACGGTAGTATATATATTATTGTGTTGGAGTCAGATCCGATTTTCTTCACCAGCTTACAAGCACTAGTTTTCTTTGCTTCGCCGTCTACACCACCCACAGAGAGAAATGCCGAAGACATGGGATCAGTCGGATTCGGGTATTCCATCACCATCGATATGATGTGGGTACCCGCATACAGATGAGAGAGTCCATTGTAAGATGATACGTGTGACTCTCACGTTACCTCGGAGGAAGACATTGACACCGGGGTTACTCCTGAGGAGAAGCCATCTGTGGGTCTTAAACTCCCATGCCTATCCCAGCACTATGGAGAAAATTCCGACAGAGAAGCAGGAACCCCTGTCCTCAACAACAGCAAGCAAAGGTGATCGCTGTTGGGACTGTGAGTTTCGCTATTCGAAACAGAACAGACAAACGAGCGTTTCAACTCGACTGAGTGTGGTTCCAGAGAGAAACGATACTTACAGTGCCACCGACTGATAACAAATCCTAACTACGACAGAGCAGAGTAGCTTATATTCTGTGACCCCCTCTTGCGGCAGTTGATCCCCAGTGTATCGTATAGATACATAGAATAAGTCACACACCGACATCGTTAATTTCATTCTAATACTTATTTGCGATATAAATTGACGTATGTGAATATTCTTGTTTTTTCTATCGTTATTTGATTCTATCAGCATCCTTTTTAGGAAAAACATTGAACTGGTACTTGACGCTCAAAATCTATTCGATTAGAGCGTCACTGACGGACTGCAAGACTGGTGCTCTCTGCAGTCGACTGATCATAAACGGAGTCCTGCTATAGGTCTCCGTTTTGATCATGCAGAGACAGTTGACTGTGGTTGCACCGACTATCACTTCCGTCATTATCATTCTGGAAGTCACATCATCGTTGCATATCATTCATTTGAGCTGTGTGTTTGGGTTATCGCTCGGTCACGCAATATCAGCTAAGAGAGTCAGTCTGTGCTTCAGCCGATATCACTGACTGGAGAAGAGAACCGAAACGCCATACAACGCTGATTAAGATGTGAAACCGCGTTATCAGGTGATGTATTGCTTAATGATTGAATTACCGTCATCTGCAGGGAGACCGCTCTCACTGGGGACTATCCACAGGTGTCTGAGACCTCGATTTACCGGATTTGCCGCATAGGGTATTGGGACATCGGATGGCAGATCTGCGCCTGTTCTATCTATAAATAGCAATCAACCATATCCCCGGTCGCAGCGAATACGCTACAGACTTCAGTCACACGAGTACGATGATGAGTTGTATTATCAGTCAAGTTTGTTTGAATGGGTCTCAATATTGGTATTGACTTACTCTTTGCTTCTGTCACCTCACTGGGTGTCGCTCAGTGAGCACAGCAAGTCTTCAAGAACTTGCTGACGCGTTCAGGAGTGATACGGCAGACGACGTAACCGAAATACACGAACAGACACCTCGGCTACTGCACATATGAGCACGGCGAAGGTATCTAATAGCAAGTCTCTCCATATCTCGCCTGTGAGACCGTGAAAAGGATACCAACTGTCGACACGGCTTTTAAGACGTATGTATCAGGGAGATTGGTGCGTTTGTGCCTCAAAATCAAAATCAAAATCAGATCACATTGAAGCCAGCAGGATCAGGACAATGGTATGAGAGTCGTCGATATGGAAGATACCATCACTCAATTAATGCGTGGATATATTTCTGAACATGATTGTCCATTCGGCGTTTAAACCCATCCTGACGGGCAAGTCGATCAAGTTCACGTGAGACGTATGTTCCATACTGAACCGCTTTTTCGACGCTGTGCGCACGGATTCAGGAACAATTCCATCAGCAGCCATTCTCAGTGCGACTTTTCTTTGATCACCACGAACAAGCAATGATTCTGGGAGTGTGAGAGCCGGGTCAACAATATCATCGTGGAGAAATGGTGTCACAGGGTCGACACCGCCGGCTCGGAGAGCAAGTATATCCCGCTCGGCTTGCCTTGGAACCGTTTCAAGCAACTCTCGTCGGGCACCACGAACCGTCGTTGCGTTCACCCGTGGGTCGGTCGGTGCCTTCTGTACCTTTGCGTATCCGCCAAACAGTTCGTCAGCACCCTGTCCGAGTGCAAGCTGGTCAAATCCGTCCGCAGCGACACGTCGTGCAACGAGAAAAAGCGGAATCGTGATTGCCAGATCCATCGGATTTGTCCGTCCAATCGTGGAAACGAGCCGTGGGATTACCTCGATGATATCCGCATGTGAAATTTCAACGACACGAAGGTCGGCACTCCGGTCCATCGCAGAAAGAGCCTCCTGCGCTGCGGTAATATCATGACATCCGTCGAATCCAGCGACATAACATGGTGAATGTGGACGTCCAGCAGCAATAATTGCGGAGTCAATTCCCCCTGAGAATGCAACTGCCGTCGACGTTTTGGAGTCATCCCTCGTGCGCTGTTGTGTCTGCGTAATAACTGCTTTCTGAACACGTTTACGTGCGACATCATCTGCTGTTGCTGGCGGGTCAGGAAGCGACCAGTATCGATCAATATCGAGAGAGCCGAATCTGAACTCAGATATATCCCTCCTCTCACCCCAATTCCAATCGTCACTCTCAGCGTCAGTGTCTACATTGGTGTGACTGTCACCTGCATGCGTAATTTCATCATCAGATATGACTCGTTGAGACGGGTTATATACCGCCCCAGCTGGTAACGCTGCGGGCGCCTCAAGAGAAAGTGGATTGAATGCCCAATCAGGCAGCATATCGCGTGTAAGCTGTGTAGCCGTTTCGAGAAATATCGGCTGACGACCAAGCACATCACGGACGAGCATTCCATCGATACACCCTGCAAATCCTCCCGTCCCAGCCAACGCGATATCATTGTGAATCGCATCTCGAACCGTTTCTGCTGACGCTCCACGAAGCGTTGGATCATTATCGGTTGATGATTGATCCGATTCATCGATTGATGGGTCTGACACCATCGATCACACCAACTCAGACAGTGTTCGCATGATCCGCCGTTTGACACCACCACTAAACTGTTTAAATGATACTCGCCACGGAGTTTTCGTTCCAATAACACTTGTCTTGCCAGCGACAATTGCATTGAGAATTCCATCGACAGATTGGGTTTCAGTCGAGACTTCTGTGATTGCTTGTCCAACCATTTCACTAATGTGTGCATCACTTCCAGCAGTCATTGCAATATTGTGAGTATGTGCAAACTTCTCGGCTTTTCGGTTCGCTCGTCCGGTTAGAAGTCGGGAATTGTACACCTCAATCGCGTCAGCTGCGGTCAGTTGCGCTGTGGTAATCTCAGCTGCAACACCATGGCGTGCTGATTGAAACGGGTGAGGCACAACAGCAATCCCTCCTTGAGATCGAACTCGATTCAGTGTTTCATGATACGAGAGTCCCGCAGGAACACGTTCGGTAATACCGAAACCGAGTACATGCCCTGCTGCTGATGAAATCTCCATCGCTGGAATCCCAATCAGACCATACTCTGGTGCAAGTTCAGCTGCACGCCGACTCGCCTCAATCTCGTCGTGATCTGTCACAGCAAGCGCATCAAGACCAATCGCTGCCGCTTGCTCCAGCAGTAGCTCAACTGAGTCGCGACCATCATATGACAGCGACGAGTGGGCGTGGAGCTCAACCGATAACACATGCTCTCGTAACCAACGAGATATAAAAAACGCCCCGGTCCGTCTAGAATCTGATACCGATACCGATGACACTGACACTGACACTGACACTGACCGCTAACACCGATACCTATTGATTCAACATACGGCTCTATATCAGCCGGTGATAATATGACCACTGTGTATATCCGAACCGACACTTAGACTCATCTCAGCTGGAACGCTCGATTGTGCGTTCCGCTTTGGATACAGAAATCACAGTCCCAACAACTGATATATGAAAAACTATTATCTGTAGCTTCCCAAACAACGATGAATGACCCTGTCGGACTCAGATCGTGAACTTATCACGACCGAACTTGAGCGTGAGTTGACGCCTGCAGAGGCTGCATTGTTCAAAAATCTATGGAGTGAACACTGTGCGTATCGATCCTCACGTCCTCTGCTTCAGTCATTCGCCACGGGTGATGATGCATCTGATGATGAGATGGCTGATCGCGTGGTCATCGGTCCTGGTGACGACGCAGCGGTCGTCCGTCTTCAAGATGCTGAAGAAACATCTGAGACACCGACTTACATTACGATGGGCATCGAGAGTCACAATCATCCATCATATGTTGACCCGTATGATGGGGCTGCAACCGGTGTTGGAGGGATTGTTCGTGATACATTATCGATGGGTGCGTACCCGATAGCACTCGCAGACAGCCTCTATTTTGGTCCATTCAACCGCGAACGGACTCAATATCTTCTTGACGGGGTTGTTGAGGGAATTGCTGATTATGGGAATGCGATTGGTGTGCCGACTGTGACTGGAAGTGCTGAATTCCATGAGGATTATACAGGAAATCCATTGGTTAATGTCGCCTGTATCGGATTGCTCACTGATGAACGGCTTGTCACTGCGGAGGCACAGTCACCGGGTAATAAACTCGTTTTAGTTGGGAATGCCACCGGTCGAGATGGTCTTGGCGGTGCCTCATTCGCCAGTGAAGACCTTTCTGAGGATGCTGAGACGGAGGATAGACCAGCTGTCCAAGTTGGTGACCCATATACAGAAAAGCGACTTATTGAGGCAAATGAAGAACTTATTACAGCAGAACTTATTCAATCAGCACGCGATCTTGGTGCTGCTGGACTTGGTGGCGCCTCCTCGGAACTTGTTGCAAAAGGCGGTCTTGGTGCCCATATTGATCTCGAATGTGTTCACCAGCGTGAACCGGGGATGAATGCAATGGAAATCCTACTTGCGGAATCACAAGAACGAATGTGTTATGAGGTTCATCCAGACGATGTTGCGGCAGTTGGCGACATTGCGAGTAAATACGACCTTGGATACGCTGTGATTGGCGAGATACATGATGGAAATTACGTCTGTACGTTTGAGGACGAGACGGTTGTTGATGTCCCAGCAACATTCCTCGCAGATGGCGCCCCGATGAATAATCTCCCGGCGACAAACCCACCGACACCACAGGAATCAAACCTTCCTGAGATTGACCCAGCGACCGCGTTTACTACAGTCGTGAGCGCCCCTAACACGGCATCAAAACGTTGGATATACCGGCAGTATGACCATGAGGTTGGTCTTCGAACAGCGATGCGTCCTGGTGATGATGCTGCAATCATGGCAATCAGGGAGGCTGACGTTGGGCTTGCACTTTCGTCCGGGGCGGTCCCAGCATGGACGGCATGTGATCCGTATCATGGTGCCCGAGCGGTTGCACTTGAGAATGCAACAAATGTCGCAGTAAAGGGGGCGACTCCAGTCGCTGCGGTTGACTGTCTCAATGGTGGAAATCCAGAGAAACAAGACGTATATGGTGGATTTAAACAGATTGTTGAAGGTCTCGCGGAGATGTGTCACACGCTCTCTATTCCGGTTGTCGGTGGGAACGTATCACTATACAATGACTCGACATCCGGACCAATTCCGCCGACGCCAACACTTGCGGTGGCAGGAACAACATCGACATTCGATGCCCCACCAGCAGCACTCACCGGAGATGGAACACTTCTATTGGTTGGTCACGGTCATCAAAGCAGCAATCTCGGTGGATCAGAGTTGCTTACGCAGTTCGGCGGGACGGATAAGTTTCCAGTGCTCCCCTCAAATCCGGCAGCAGTCATTGACGCACTCGCGCGCGTGGCGGATCATCAATCGACTCTCGCGACTCATGACGTGAGCACTGGTGGTCTTGCGGTAACACTCGCTGAGCTAATTACTTCGGATGCTGGAGCGAGAGTGACCGTTCGGAATAAAACTTCTTTATTCACCGAGACACCAGGTCGTGCAGTAATCGAAACAACCGATCCAGATGCTGTTCGAGAGATATTCGAGGGCGTTGCACCAGTTGTCTCCCTTGGCGACACGACGACAGACGGAACTCTCAAAATTGATATCGATCAAGAAGACACATCTGATGAGTCTCCAGCAGTGACGACTGATACAGCAACAGTCGCCGACCAGCGACGTGTTCTCCAGAACACACTAGAATAATCTCAGAATATGAATCATTAGCTTCCAGCTTCCAGCTTCACGTTGAGTTAGTGGATAATATCAGGAGAGAACAAGTGGAATCCCGAGGATAATACCAAGTCCGACCATAGTAATCACAAGACCTGTCGTAACAGCACTCATCTCGAATGACTGCATCGGTGATGTAACACGTATCTGATCAGTTGTCTCACCTGGATGATCGTCAGTAGCTGTGTGTTCATTCATTAATCTCAATATCGGAGTTGGTAATGAATATATTCTTGGGTTCAATATAGTCATGCTGTTGTTTGATTAATCTCAGATCGATGGGCACACGCAGCGATACAACAGGTCCCGAGCTGCCCATACACAAGTCATAACTGCCAATTAGACGCACTCTGGCGATAGAACTATGCCGAGTGGTGAGAGTAGCAATGAGCTGATAATTCTATAGTTACATTCATATTAAATACTCAGCCAGTGAACGCACACAGGAGTCACGTTCAAGCCTCGGGGCAGTCAGCTTGACCGCCGGTACAAATCGAATCCTGCTCGTGGTCTTATCCAGAGGGGTGACGACCACCGGCGGTATGAAATAAGAACTGCTAGCGGTGGCGAGAACCACTGTATTCCTCCCTGGCTGCTGCATTATCAGTTATTGGGACTGTGAATTTCGTTACTCGAATATGAACGGAGCGCGCAGACAGGCGTTCCGAATGAAATGAGTGTGGTCTCGGAGAGAAACAATACTCAGAGTCCCGGCGACTATTATGAGGACCGTTGTATCAATGAAACGGAAAGACTGTCATAGAGAGGAGCAGTGCAATAACAGTCGAAACGGTCAAACACATCATCGCTATATACATAATCATCAGATGCTGACAAAGCGAATTATTCCATGTATTGACGTTGACCTCGATGAAGATGGAAACCCAGCGGTCTATACCGGTATAAACTTCGAAGATCTCAAATATACCGGCAATCCAGTGGAAATGGCAAAACAGTACAATATGGCTGGTGCTGATGAATTTGTATTTCTTGATATCACTGCCTCTGCTGTCGGTCGTGAGACAATGCTTGAGACCGTTTCTCGTGTTGCCGATGAGGTATTCATCCCATTAACTGTCGGTGGCGGTATCAGAACCCGTGAGGATATAAAAAACACACTTCGCGCCGGAGCCGATAAGGTATCAATCAATACCGCAGCACTGGAGACACCAGAACTCATCAACAACGGTGCACATGCATTTGGATCACAGTGCATCGTTATTTCTGTCGATGCTCGTCGTCGATTCGATGAGCAAGGTGAAAATTATCTCTCTGTTGACGGTGAGTCATGTTGGTTTGAGTGCACAATTAAAGGCGGTCGTGAAGGGACTGGGATTGATGTCCTCGAATGGGTAACCGAGGTTGAAACTCGGGGAGCCGGTGAATTATTTATTAACTCAATCGATGCCGATGGAACACAAGATGGATATGACATTCCACTAACGAGTGCGGTGTGTGATGCTGTCTCGACACCCGTCATTGCCTCATCAGGATGCGGAAGTCCAGCCGACATGTATGAGGTATTTACCGAGGCTGGCGCGGATGCGGGACTTGCGGCTTCAATTTTCCACTTTGATGAGTATAGTATTGAAACAACAAAGGAGTATCTCGATGAGCGTGGTGTACCCATTCGAACGTGAGATATCAATATCACGACCACAATTGCAACCACAATCGTGATACCGACATCATCTGAGAGCCGTGAGACATTATCTGGAGGTGTCTTGGAGGTATCAACAACTGTTCACACAACAGACTGATGCTGTCGGGACCGAGATAATACTTGGAGTGTTCGTCTCCTCGCTTTCTTCTTTCTGCTTTCTTTCGAGAAAAATCAAGTTGACAAGAATGGACAGGGTCACATCCTGGTGAATTCTTTCTGTCCAATCATAAAATATCGAAAGAGCGTCAATGAGACGGTTAAAGTGCCGCAGTAAATGCAGCTGTAAAGTCATCAACCGTCGTCTGTACTTGTCGTGATGCATCACCAAGGGCATCAAGCGGGTCAATATCCGCGTCAGGTTCTGTCTGAATTGAAAGGACCGGCTCAGTCTGCCCTCCCGATTGCTCTGGGTTAACATCATATGTTGCAGCCGCAACCCCATCGGTCTGGAGCAATGCTCCCTTGATGACATTCATGAATGTATGATCTTCACCAGCAATTTCAATACGGAGTTCGGTGTCTGTTCGTTCAATAACCCGGAGTTCCATATTCGTACTTTTTGATGCCACTGTTTCAGTATTTCGTCTCTGAAACGAATGTCTCAATCTCAATGTTATTTGCTGATTCAGAATCCACAAGCTGATACTGTTGACCCTGTTTTTTCTGCGTGGTTTCAGCTTTCGTATCTTTTTCAACGTGCTCTACGATGCCAGCCTCAACGAGACACATCAAATGGGCAAATGCCTCCCCAGGTCCGTGTAAGATATGAATTGTTTCGAGTTCACCAAATAATGCAGCACTGACGCGCCATACATCTGCGGTATCGCACTCGGTGAGGACATCGTATAATCGCTGTGTCCGTTCGATATGATGTGTCCGAATCGCATTAACTCGACTCGCTGGGTCGGTAATGCGCTCTCTGTGACCAGGCCATACGTACTCACATTCTGCTCTCGACAGACGATCAAGACTGTTGAGATATGTCTTAACTGGAGACTCAACTCGAAGGTCTGCACCACCAATATTCGGTGTATACTCTGGAAGAATCACATCACCAACAAACGCGAATTGATTGGATTGATTCTCATATTGATATCCAACATGACCTGCTGTATGTCCTGGTAGATGCATAACAGTCAATTCGATATCTCCAGCAGAAATTGTCTCTCCATCGGTCACTGGATTGATATCAACTGCCTCACCACCGATTCCACCGAACCGGTCAAGAAATGACACTAACTCATCTTGTTTTGCTGCCGGAACACCCCATTCCTCAAGTCGCTGCCGTCGCATCTCATGTCGTTTTGTTGAGTCTGTCCCGGTTGCGATGATATCTGCGTCATCGGCATGTGCACGGACTGTGGCTCCTGAAGCGGCTTGAATCTCCCCGGCAAGACCTGTATGATCAGCATGCCAGTGAGTTAAGAGAATTTGATCGATTGATGATATTGAGACCCCAGCGGTAGTCAGCTCAGCCTCAAGTTCCGCTCGGGTTTCCGCGGTCGCGATACCAACATCAATGAGTGTGGTGACATCGCCGTCCAGTAAATATGCATTATTTTCTCCTTCGAATACTGCGTTGCCAAGTTGGATCTGATGGACGTCGACTGTCATATATAGGGTACAAACTCCCCGAACATCAGTACTATGTATGCTTCATGTAAGCAAGAGAATACGATCTTTTATTTCCGCATGGATAACGGATATGAAATAAATAATTGCACCGCTTTGAGTGTGTGTGCTCTGCTCAACTCAGTCATCTCCCAGCGGAGGAATGACCCAATCGATATCAGAGTAGTGTCTACAGTTGTTAGTAATGTGATTGTCGTTATTTGAACATGAAGCAGAACACCCACAGAGGCGTTCCAGGTGAGATGAGTGTGAGTTCAGATATGCCCGGTGTTCAGAGCACTACTGACTGTTAAGTGTGGTTTGTCTCAAAGTTTGACAGGGTCTGTCTCGGTCTGTTGGAATCAGTCGCTTGGGATGAAATATGAGATTTTGGTCGCAGTTATATGAAATCTGACAGTGAACGACTCACCAAGGAATGTCATCACACGATTCAATCGCACGCTTGGGCAGCATCGATAGCCTCATGTGCTAGCCGAATGGTATCAGGATCAAGCTCGCTCGTTGTGAGATCCGTTTTGTCATACCATTCCCACGCTGATGGCGGAGCTTCATCAGGCTCCGTTGGGGTAATTGAGCGACTATTAACCCGCCCATAATACACATGATCAATATGTTGATGACTGACTGTTCCATCCGGATGGGTATTCACATCATAAAGCATCTGGTATCGTGGGTGTGGAAGTGCTTTTCCGGCAGGTGCATCGACCGCTGCTGGCGTATGAATGAGTTCCGCATTAAGTCCGGTTTCCTCATAGACCTCACGGAGTCCAGCTTCGTGCGGGAGCTCATCACGGTCGATATGCCCCCCAGGAGGGATACGAATTCCAAGTGCTTCATGATGGTGTAGTGCTGTTGCATCATCCTCAACAATATATACGGTCGTCGTAAAGTGCCGCGTAGTCTCCATAATGTGTACTCCGATGTGAGGTACTTGATTCAGGTGCTTCTGGGGTAGACGACTCCTGTAGTTATCGAACAAAGATTCCTCATTTTACTGTTAGCGATATAAGATGGATGCGACACATATGGTAGTTTGAGTATCAGGGCGCCTCCTATGTATGAACTGACAGTATCAATATTTCAAGATAAAAATAGCAACACCTGGATTTACATACATAATTATAATTATACCCTATACCCACATCCGCTACCGTTAGCTATAACAGACGGTCTCTGTCAGGGAAGGTGGTGAACGCGGTATATTCAGGTGTGACGGTTCCATGCGGGTCTCCGCAGGAGTAAAATTCGCATTCGCGTTCGCGTTCGCTTCCGGTCACTGGCTTTATGCCAGAAATCATAACGAAGCTATAGAGGCACCCACGCCTGTGGTAGTTCACGCAGTCGAGAGTTGTTCCTCCGCCTCAAGCAGTTCGTGATATCGGTTACGGATTGTCACTTCAGAGATGTTTGCGACACTACTGACCTCTTTTTGTGTTACTTTCTCATTAATAAGCAGTGATGCAGCATACACGGCTGCTGCTGCGAGACCAACCGGAGACTTCCCTGAATGAACACCTTGCTCTTTCGCACTGCGAAGGAGTTGGCGAGCGCGTCGCTCAGATTCATCTGAGAGGTCAAGATCGGAGGCAAATCGCGGCACATACTGTTCGGGGTCAGCCGGTTTGATTTGGAGTTTAAGCTCGCGCACGACATACCGATATGTGCGCGCAATCTCATCGCGACCCACTCGTGAGACGTTCGTGATCTCATCGAGTGACCGTGGCGTCCCGGCTTGTCGAGCAGCAGCATAGAGCGATGCAGTCGCAACGCCCTCAATTGACCGACCAGGTAATAACTCTTCATCGAGCGCCCGTCGATAGATCACAGAAGCCGTTTCACGAACATTTTCAGGAAGCCCAAGAGCCGATGCCATTCGGTCAACCTCACCAAGAGCTTGTTTGAGATTCCGTTCTTTTGAGTCCCGCGTCCGGAACCGTTCATTCCATGTCCGAAGTCGCTGCATCTTCTGACGCTGGGTCGATGATAAGGAGTTTCCATATGCGTCTTTATCCTGCCAGCCAATGTTTGTCGATAAGCCCTTGTCATGCATGAGATTCGTTGTCGGGGCGCCAACGCGAGACTTCCGATCACGTTCAGCACTGTCAAATGCACGCCACTCAGGACCACGATCGATTGAGTCCTCATCAACAACAAGCCCACAGTCCGAACAGACAGTCTCACCCCGTTCGTCATCTGTAATAAGATGACGCGAATCACACTCTGGACAACGGACGTTTTCTGTCGATTCTGTAGACTGCGTCGTCTCATCGGACACAGTTGTATCTGTATCTTGTTGAGCACCCTCCGTGCGCTCATCTGGTTTCCTTGCGCGTGCGCGCGTGGTGGCTGAGGAATGGTGACTATTGTTAGTCATGACAGGTGAGAAAACGCAATAAACAGTTCGTTTCTCTACTCATAAAGTTGCCCGAATATGATATATATCTGGCGGCCGGATCATCCTCACTCTCCTCACTCTCGATTCACTCTCGATAAGGAAGGCGAATATCTGTGGTCTGGATTTGGATGTGTGGATGCGGATGCGGATATGACCACGACTGCGGGTAAAATCAACGCGAACATCGAAAAGACCAGAGTTCGTACAACAGGGAATGATCAGCGAACTCACGGCAGGATGCACCCGTATTTTCGTCCCTGCACACACCGAAACCCTTACTCCTAATCCACGGTACCGCAGATATATGAACGACTCAGCCGTCGGCGCTGATGAGGTAGAACACGTCGCGGAGTTGGCACGGGTTGACCTCACTGAGGAGGAGGTTGATGCTTTCACCACACAGTTTGCGGATATACTCGAATACTTTGATGCACTTGATGAAGTCCCAGCAATCGAACATGAGCCAGACCTTGTCAACGTGATGCGTCGTGACGAGGTTACCGAAAGCCTCGATCAATCAGAGGCACTGCAGAACGCACCCGAGAGTGAGGATGGGCAGTTCAAAGGTCCACGGGTATCATAGGAATGGACCTAAACGCATTCATTACTGCTGAGCAGATTACTCCAGAAGTCAAATCCAAAACGGACACATTACCGCTGGATGGGGTAACAGTTGCAGTCAAGGATAATATTAGCACTGCCGGTGTGCGGACAACTTGTGGATCAGCGATGCTATCGGATTATGTTCCGCCATATGATGCAACCGTGGTTGAACGACTGAAACAAGCTGGGGCGACGATTGTTGGAAAAGCCAATATGGATGAATTCGGAATGGGTGGAACGACCGAAACGTCTGCGTACGGACCAACAAAGAATCCAGTTGATACTGGTCACGTTCCTGGTGGCTCCTCCGGTGGATCTGCGGCTGCTGTTGCGAGTGGTGCTGCCGATGTTGCGCTTGGTTCTGATACAGGCGGTTCGGTTCGGAATCCAGCAGCATTCTGTGGTGTCGTTGGAATCAAACCAACATATGGACTCGTCTCACGATATGGACTCATTGCATATGCGAACTCGCTTGAGCAAATTGGACCAATCGCATCAACCGTCCAGGAGGCGGCTGAACTGCTTGATGTCATCGCGGGTCCCGACCCGCATGATGCAACGACACGATTCGATAATGGTGAAACATCAATCAGTCGTGTTGATCCGATAGACTCAGACTCAGACTCAAACACACAGACAGAGACGGTATCATCGCACCCAGCCACGACAAAAACGTATGCAGCAGCCGCCGACGGAGATGTTTCCGGTATGACCGTTGGCGTTGTGACTGACCTTCTTGATGGTGCTGATGACCGCGTTGTTGAGACATTCCATACGGTAATCGCTGATCTTGAATCACAAGGTGTTGAGATTGTCGAAGTTTCACTTGACTCACTTGAACATGCAGTGCAGGCGTATTATGTCATTGCGATGTCAGAGGCGTCATCGAATCTCGCACGATTTGATGGCGTTCGATATGGACCAGGTGGTGGACCGGCTGAGACAGCGAATGAGACGACGCAAGATATTGATGCGAACGACGGCAATTGGAATGACTCCTTTGCCGCAGTCCGGGATGTTGGCTTCGGTGAGGAAGTCAAGCGTCGCATTCTCTTGGGAACATATGCGCTCTCAGCCGGATATCACGACAAATATTATGAAAAAGCACAGGATGCACGTGAGTGGGTAAAACAGGATTTTGAAACAGCTTTTGAGACGGCTGATGTTCTCGCGACGCCCACGATGCCTGTGCTTCCTCCTGCGATTGGTGAGAGTCTTGAAGACCCGCTCAAATTATATTTAATGGATGCAAATACTGTGCCGGTTAATCTTGCCAATCTTCCTGCAGTCTCAGTGCCGGCAGGAGAGGTCGATGGACTGCCGGTCGGGTTCCAGGTGATTGGTCCTGCATTCGCTGAAGAGATAATTATCCGAACAGCCGCGGCTGTTGAGTGAAGATGGTTTTTCTCAGTCCCTGCGAACGTCTTCGTACTCATATATGGAGATAATTACGATAGAAAGGCGATTGTAGGATCTGGAGGGCGAGAAAACCTACGAGTTTTCTCGTGAATCGTCCGTCATCATTCAGTTTCACTGGACAGTGACAGTTCAAATCCCTACTGTCAGATTGGTGGATGTAAGACGGACACTTGGTAGTTAGATTGGATTGGATTGGTGTTTGCCACAGTTACGACCACAATCACGAGCTCCAGTCGAAATCACAACGCGAGCCTCCCGCCCACGCCGAAATTAACCAACCAGATAACTCCGAGTCCTTACCGAATTATTCGGTCCAGAGGAGAATCGGGGGCGTGGTACTGCTCGTCGCTGTTGGAATCGAAACCTTCGATTCCCGCCAATCCGAGTCGACGTAATAGAAGAACCTCGGGAAGCCCACGCTCGTGGGAGGATGTCACTGTTGCCAATATTCGGGGGTTAAAAGCACAATCACTGGCAGTATCTCCAGACGACCAATCCACATCAGTATAACCATCAATAACTTACTGATAGGCGAAAATGACAGATAACTACCCATCGGTCCAACGAAACCGAACCCTGGACCAACATTTCCGAGCGTTGCTGCGGTTGCTGAGAGGAGTTCTAATGTGGTGATATCGGCGCCGACCCGAAATGCATCAATTGCTAATAGTCCAGCACCAATAAAGAAGGTAACAATGTATAACAGTGTAAATGCGTAGATTCCACGAACCGCTCGTTCATCAAGTGGCTGTCCACCAAGTCGAACCGGTCTGATAGCCTCAGGATGTGCAGTCGTGAAGAGTTCTCGACGAACCGTCTTGAGAATAATATACCATCGAACGATCTTAATTCCACCACCCGTCGACCCTGCAGAGCCACCAATAAACATCGCGAATAAGAGGAGATACTGCGCTGGTGTTCGCCACGCATTGAAATCAACATTCGCGTATCCAGTTGTCGTGACGATAGAAGCAATCTGGAAGAGGGCATCACGGAGTGCAGGCTCAAACTGTCCGGGGACGGTTGAACGGAGTGTCTCGAGATACGCTGTCTCAACTGTTCCGCCAGCAGGTGGATTTGGAATTAGACTCTGTGTCGAGAATAAGACCCCGGTTAATACTGCGGTGAGCGCCGCAAGAACGCCAAGATAAAATTTGAACTCTGAATCATCAAGCAATCGGCGAGGATTCCCGGTGACAGCGCGCCAAAACAGCGCAAAGTTAGTACCTGCAGCAATCATGAATGGGATAATAATCCACTGTGCGGCTGCACTGAATGCCTCAATACTCCGCGCCTCAGGTGAAAATCCACCAGTTGGCATTGTCGTCAGTGCGTGTGAGACAGCATTATAAAGTGTCATCTGTGGATCAAGCCCGGTTAAGAAAAGCCCATACAGGAGACCTGCCTGAATAACAGTTAATCCTAAATATGCAACCCAAAGTGCGCGTGCTGTCTCAGCAATTCGCGGTGTGAGTTTTTCGATACCAGGGCCAGGTGCTTCTGTCTCCATTAGTTGTGCACCACCAACTGACAGTTCCGGGAGGATTGCCACTGCGAGCACGACAATTCCCATCCCACCGAGCCACTGAGTAAGTTGTCGCCACAACATAATTGAACGGGTATGTGAGGAAAATGAGATGTCACCAAGGACAGTTGCTCCAGTCGTCGTGAATCCACTCATGCTTTCAAAAAGTGCATTCACTGGATTTGCAAGCGTTGAGGTCGGGTGAATCGCCGAGGTAACACCGGGTACTCCATGTGCCTCAACGAGGTATGGAACTGCACCGACAATCGTCACCGCAATCCATGTTAATGCAACCATCAACAGTCCCTCGCGTGGTCGAATGTCGGGATTGTGATCGATCCGGTCAAGCGTAAATCCAACAGTTCCCGTAAGGATCATCGTCGCAATAAACGGCATAATTGACTCTCCATACCAGAGTGCGACGACCAGCGGAATGACTAGTGGGACGGTGAGATATTTTAACACCAACCCAACAAGACTAATACTGGCTTTATAATCGACACGGACTGTCATCAAGGATGTAATTGTATTTCTCGCGCAGTTTGTGTAGTGCTTTCGAAATGATTAGCAAGGACAAACACAGCCGATTCATACTGATAATATTCGATGGTAAACATGGTTAATTCGAATCGAACTGATACATAGCATATAGATAATAATAATCGGATAGGTAGTGATGGGCAGTAAAGAAACCGTTTGTATAATGCTAGTTAGTTACGATTAAGTGTGTTGTCTCACAACTTCGGTGCTGCGACATCAACCACATCAGTATCGACAAAGACAACAACGCGGTCACCGACTGTGATCATCGTGTCACCGCGAGGAGTAATAAATTTATTATCTCGAGTTATCGCACCGACAACAACCCCGTCGGGGAGGTCATTAATAGCATCACGGATTGGGCGATCAGCAAGGATGCTATCTCTATCAATCTCAATTTCGAGCACCTCAGCCTTATCGGACTCAATAAGCGCAACATTTTCAGCATCACCTTCGCGGGTAAACTGTGTGATTTCCTCGGCGACCACCTCACGTGGGCTGAGTCCGACATCGACACCGACTGTTTCGAAAAGGTCGACATACTCAGTCGTATTAATTACAGCAATTGTTCGTTCAACACCCATCAAAGAAGCTAACAATGAAACAAGGAGGTTTCTCTCATCAGAATCAAGCACGGTCACGACAACATCTGCATCACCAACTCGCTCGCGCTCAAGAAACTCAATATCAGTCGGATCAGACTGCATCACGATTGACGCAGGAAGCTTTTCTGCGAGTTCACGCGCACGATCATCCTCTTGTTCGATAACTCGGGGAGTAATGCCTTGTGCTTCAAGTAACCGGGCGATATGATATCCGATTTTTGTTCCACCGATAATAACGACCTCCTCGGGATCGGCTGCTGTTTCCTCGGGGTCGACAGTGCTTGCGAATTCTTGGACACTCCCGGGCGAACCAATAACAACAACCCGGTCTGCTGGGTGAAGCGTCGTCTCACCACGCGGCATCTCAACGGCGCCATCACGCAAAATTGATGCAAAAGTCAACGACTCGAATTGGTCGGCTGACGCGATTGTCTGTCCAGCGATTGGGCTCGCCTCGCTGAGTTCGAACTCTGCCATTTGTACCTCACCGTTCGCGAAAGGATCAACATCCCGAGCAGCGGGGAGTCCAATCATACGAGCAATTGACTCTGCGGTGAGAAGATTCGTACAGACCATAAAATCAACACCGAACGCGCCATTGGAGCGCTGCCATGTCCGGAGATACTCAGTATCTTTCACACGGGCAATCGTGAATGCGTCCGCGACTGCTTTGACCGTCGAACAAACAACAATATTCGTCTCATCGTCGTCAGTCGAGGCAATAACCATATCAGCTTTGTCGATACCTGCATCTTCAAGTGTGCCCATAGAGGTTCCATCGCCAACGGTTCCGAGCACGTCCAGTGAGTAATTCAGCTCTTCGACGCGACTTGCATCATAATCAACGACGATGACATCGTGTGATGGTGCGAGATCAGCAGCAATACTCGACCCCACCTGCCCTGCACCGACAATAATTATATGCATAAAAGTCCCTCAATCTGACAGTTGTGTCGGTTTTGGATTCTCATCGCTCTCTAATCATGTCTGGTCTGGCGGCTTTCATCTTTCGCATTCTCAAGAATATGCCACGACATGTCAAGATGCATCTACACAGAATCGTCGAAAATTATTGTCTAAGTTGTCTTGGATACATTTTCGACCGCATTGTGACATCTTCTCGACTGTAAACGAGGGAACTTCCCACAAGCGTCCGCTTGCTTGGGAGATTGACGGGGCACACTCCGGGATGGAATGCTGGCAGTGCCACACATCTGTTTCTCTTACCAGTCGTTGGCAATATGATCAGTGTTTATATCCGAAACCACACTAACTTCGACTAGAACGCCCGGTGACGCGTTCCACTTCGGATACAAAAATCAAATTACCAACAACTGTTACCATCTCTCCCATTGAGAGACGGGACGGGGATTCGGGAGTCTCTCGTGCTTCTTAGATTCCCTTCGCCTGATGGATGACCTCCACGGTAAAACGGTTAATCCCGAGACTGTCTCACTGAAAGAACACAGAGAAACCATCTCGGTGAGCGTGAGCACTCGATACGACGGAGAACCCTGAAAACTAGGTGTACGCGCGGGCACTGTCTTCACGGGTTGAAGACGCGATGTGTGAGCACCCTCAGCCGTTTGATAATGATCCGTTTTTGAGGATTAACATTGTGTGCTTATCAAAAAACTAGGTTGAGTGATGTTCAACTGTGAGTTCGACCGGTCGCGTGCGACCTTCGAGATCCGCAACAACACGCTCGACCGTCTCTTTTGCTTCATTCCGGATTGCAGGCTCAAGTCGATCAATGACCCACCCAAATGAGATAAATCGTGGAAGATTGATGCTCGCTTTATTTGCTGAGTCAGGATCATATGTCGCCTCAAATGTGACACGGGTGGCTACGTCAGCTGCATCTGGAGCGGTCAGGGGAAACGAATCATCCTCAATTTTCGTGAGTCGCCATCGACCGTGGGCGTTGAGGTTTTCAACAATCCGCCAATCAATAGTGTGTGGTCTGTTCGTATCAGTCACCTCTGATTCGACAGTGTATGTCAGTTTCCACCATGCAAATTTTAGTCCATACCGTGTATTTGATTCTTCAGTCTCCTTGGATTCCGATCGTGTAAGTACTTCACGGAGATGATCTGAGTATGCAGCATATTGTGGGAATCTGATGAGAAAATCGTATACTTCATTTCGAGGGCGGTACACGACAGTGCTAACGACAAGTTCATCCACGTCGTCTGATGACTTTCGCCGAAGCGGAATGAGTGTTATGGGGGCTTCAAAATAGCCAGGTTGAGTCTACACAAAGTGGATGATTTTAATCTGCGGCTTGACCTTCCCCCGTGTGAACGCGAGGAAAATCCCGAGCGCTGGGATAATAACGCAGACGGGAGTAAACCAGACTGATCAAATATGAGGAGCAAAGAACACATCCCCTATATGACATCCTCTCGCAGTCGGAGAAACGAATATTCTCCTGATTTTCTGTCATCTGACACCAGGTTTTAGCCGACGCCTGGTAAATATTATAGCAATGTTGAATGGCGTTAATGTCGCACTGGGTGTGTCGGGGAGTATAGCCGCTGTCAAAGTGGTTGAACTCGCCCATGAGCTTCGTCGACAGGGTGCGACTGTTCGGGGGGTGATGACTGAGAGTGCACAGGGGATTATTCACCCGTGGGCTGTTGAGTTTGCCACCGAGAACCCAGTCGTGACCGATATAACCGGTCAAGTCGAGCATGTCGAGCTATGCGGTCGGTCCGGATGGGCTGACGTGCTGTTGCTTGCCCCAGCAACAGCAAATACTGTTGGAAAAATCGCTACTGCAGTCGATGATACCCCAGTAACGACATGCGCGACAACAGCACTTGGTGCGGATGTTCCGGTAGTCATTGCTCCTGCGATGCATGAACCGATGTATGATCATCCAGGAGTGCTTGATGCGATTGAGACGGTTGAATCGTGGGGTGTAACCTTTGTGTCTCCACGTATCGAAGAGGAAAAAGCGAAAATTGCAACAGAAGACGCAATCATCACCGCAGTAGCGAGCACTGCCGGGTCACAGCCGCTTGCTGGGCAACATATCGTGGTAACTGCAGGCGCGACCGCAGAATCAATTGATCCTATCCGAGTGCTCACGAATCGATCTTCTGGACGAACAGGGCGAGCTGTCGCACGTGAATGCCGAATCCGTGGGGCTGAAGTGACACTCATCCACACTGGGGATGATGTTCATTATGCACAAACACGGTCGGTTGAATCAGCCGCGGAGATGCGATCTGCGACGTTTAAATCACTTGATACCGGAGCAGATGCACTTGTGTGTGCGGCTGCGATCAGCGATTACACTGTTGATACTGCTTCTGAGAAGCTTCGATCAGGCGAGCCACGAACGCTCAAACTAGAACCAACCGAAAAGCTACTTGATGCAGTACGAAACGCGTACCCGGAGCTTCCGATAGTTGGATTTAAAGCTGAAACATCGGGTGATGAGGAATCAATGGTCGCTATGGCAGAGAGTCTCCGTAATCGGATTGATCTCTCTTTTGTCGTTGCAAATAATGCCTCAGTGATGGGTAACACTGAGACGCGTGCGATTCTTGTTGATAATTCAACAACAGTTGTTGATGACTCAAAACAGGTTCTTGGTGCAACTATTGCAGATAGGCTTGCCGAGAACATTGATGATAATTAATGGAGCATCTGGAGTACGTGGTAGTATCATATCTACTCATGTCTCGACTTCTTTACTCCGCTGGAAAAAAGACGACTCCGGTGTTTCTGTCAAAAATCTCCTGCTTCAACGACAGGGCGGATTTGGAACTGGAATCACAATCTGAATCAAACTGAGAATTACAACTACGAATGACCACGGCCGCAACCAGTATTTTCTGTTGGTCCTCATCATCACGAACAATTTGCGCTCCATGGCGCCGGTGGGCATGCATGGACGTGGTAGTTGCTTCCGGGTTACACACTGAAAAACGCAATCCAGTGCACGGTGTTGATACGCGCCGCCAGCTGTAGGAATACTCCATAATCCGAGCGCCCGCTTGAGCTTTCAACAAGAAGGGTAACCGATAGACGACCAGACGAGACTGTGGGAATCAATCGGGATGGAGTCGGTATTGTCTCCGTCTCTCAGCGAGGATTCCCCGAAGGAGATATTCAGCTTGTGCGTTCCCTCCGTTCTCAGAGACGCTCTTAGCTGGAACGTCAGTGGTAACCATTCGGTTGTGAGTAAGGACGTGCTTACAGTGCGTGTAGTCCTGCCAGAGGGATCTCCCCGCGTACAGCGAGCGTCAATGACGACTGGGCATTCAACCAGTGAGGGAGCACGAACCCCTCAGAGTCTGAGACAAATTGAGATGAGTGATCATGAATCACATAGACATGGTTCCAACAAGCGCAATGACAAGGACAATAACAACAAGAAGAACGCTTGTGCCAATCGTTGCTTGTAAACTCCCATCAGTGAGTGTGTCTGGGTCTCGTTGAAGAAGCACCGCCGCCGGTTGTCGAATTGAGCCGTATGGGTCAGCAGTAATCGAAAGCGAGCGCGCTGCAATAGCCTGAACAGTATTATCAACAACTGCGAACAGCTCTGTTGTTCCGCGGACAAAACCACGAGTAATGTAGAATGCTCCGGGATTGATTATCGTATCAATATCAGGAACTCTCCCAAGATTGGAAATTGGCTGTTTGACGATTGCAAATCCAATGATACCAAGCACGGCAAGCACGATGCCTTCGGTCAGATGCCCCAGTGTGAATGGGTGTGCATCAGCGGTGCTTCCCGGGAGCAGGGCAAATAATGCATCTGGGAATAAGCCAAATAGAACACATAATGTCGCGACACCAAGCATCGCGACACGCTGACCCGTGGCTGACGGGATAATATTACTTTCACCCTCCTCACTTCGATCAATCGCTCCTGAATCAGGGGCTGAGCGGATGAATGCATAATACCCGAATTTAATGAATGACATGAATGTTCCGACACCAGCCGCAAGTAATATATAAAAAATCCCATCAAGATTCTTTTTATCTGCTGCTGCGGTAATCATTCCTTTACTAACAAAGCCGTTGAATCCGGGGAATCCACTGATTGACAGCGCCGCAATCGCAAAAGCCACTCCGGTGAGTGGAAGATACTGACGAAGCCCACCAAGATATTTGAGATTCTCCTCACCAACGCGAGCGACAACGACCCCGGCAGTCATGAACAGCAGTGCTTTATACAGAATATGATTGAATACATGCGCAAATGCGCCTGCTGTTGCGAGAGCAGTGCCAATACCGATTCCGGCGACCATATATCCAACTTGTGATTGAATATGATACGATAGCAGTCGGCGCATATCATTCTGCAAGAGTGCATAGACAACCCCGACTAATGCCATTGCTGCGCCCATATATGCAATAAGAACATTCCCATCGGGGAACGCGCGAGCAAGACCGTAGACACCAGTCTTCGTAGTGTAAACAGAGAGAAAGACGCTTGCGGCGACATGCGGTCGAGGGTACGTATCTGGAAGCCACACGTGCAATCCAACAAACCCAACATTCACACCGATGCCGACAGCAGCAAGCGCAGCGGGAATCCCCGGTGTCAGTCCATTTGCTGCGGTAAATAAGAACGAACCAACATCGACGTAATGCCAGATCACGGCTGCAATCAATAAACTCCCACCAATGCCGTGGTAGATGGCGTATCTGAATCCAGCACGAACGGCTTCGCCACCGTAGTCCCAGACTAGGGCTGTGCTGGTAATAGCCATCAACTCCCAAAAGAAAACGAGCGTCAACCAATCACCAGCAAACACGGAGCCGATGCTCGTCCCAACGTAGCCAAGTGCAAAGGCTGTCTGTCGGTTTGATGCCTGCGAAGAGTATGAATAGAGGACTGCTGCCGCACCGATTGTCCCAAAGATAACACCCATTACCCGGGAGAATGCATCCACGTTGAATAACACAGCATCGAATCCAAGAAATGTGACCGGTAAGTGTGCGCCAGCGGGTGAAATAAGTGAAATAACCGCAACGCCAGCAGTCACAATTGCCCCTAACCCATGACCAACCCGACGCGAGAGAAACGGTGCAATGAGCGCAATGCTGAGGATTGCAAATGCAGGCGGAAATGGGATTACAAATTCAATAGTCGGTAACGATGGTGCCGCAGCAGCCGGAAGTAACAGGTGTGTGGTATTGAATACAGAGAAAATTGACTGTGTAACCGTCTCGGTGAGAGTGAGCACGAACATCACAGCAGAAATTAATGCAGAGAACCCACTCATATTACCACCCCCGTCGCTGCAGTAACAACCTGTTCGATTAATGAAAGAAACACGGCTTGTTGTGGGATAACCCCAAGCACGACTGCACCAGTAACAGCAATCACAATTGGTGCAAGCATAAACCATGTACTCTCTGTGCGGACGGTACGTCGTTCCCATGCAGGGTCTGATACATGCATATCATCATTATTTTCCTCAGTTTTGAGCGTCTCATCGTCACCATCTGAGATACCGAGGTCGGGATCATCTCTTAGCGTCTGAGTATCATCACGATTGATGCTGGCGTTGGGACTGTGCTCAGTCTCAGTTTTACTTTCAGGTGTATCGGTAAGTGGCGTATCCGACGCGTGAGTAGACGGAGAAGCGTCCGTCGATGACGATGAACGACTGGCAGTCTCTATGCTAGTGTTGTCTTCTCCTGTATTCATCGTTGCATTCGGATTCGCAGTCTCATCTCTGTTATTTGCCGTTGTCTTCCGCGCAGAACGTTCTGTGTCAGCGGTAGAAGTGGTGGTGTGGTCACTCGGATACATATCAACGGCGTATGTCGTCTCTGCGTTTGGATCGCTGGGACCATCTGGTATCTTTGGCTCCTGCTGTGAGGACTCAGCGTCAGTGTCGTCTGGTTGTCCATTGGCATTCCCATCACCTGTCGTAGCGATATCAGCAGTATCATCACCATCAGACTCAGACTCAGTTTCTTCGGTGTGTTCATCACCGTACTCACGCCCATGTCCATGTCCATCGGTTCGAATCGGGCGCCATTGCCCACCGAGTGAAAATTCGATAACTGGTTTCGCGTCTGTCTCAACCGCAGTCTGGAAGAATGCTTGATACACAATCGGCCAGAAGTATGCAATATTCAATATTCCTGAAGAAAGCAGCACAATTGCGAAAATTGGGTACCCAGCGTCGACGGACCCAATAAGTAAATACCACTTACTGACGAACCCTGCGACGAGTGGTAATCCAGCCATGCCAACACTCGCAATGGCAAATGCACTCATTGTCAGTGGCATACGTCGACCAATACCAGCCATCTTGCTGATATTATCTGTATGAGTCTCGACATGGATGGCACCTGCACAGAAAAATAGTGTTAATTTCATAAATGCGTGAGCGGGGATATGGAGCAATCCTCCAATCAGTGCCTCTGGGGAAAATAACCCAAGTCCAAGGGTAATGTATGATAGCTGGCTGATTGTCGAATATGCAAGTCGTCGTTTGAGATTATCCTGTCGTAACGCGATGATACTCGCAATTACGATCGTCACTGCCGCAATAGCAGCTAATGGAACCCCGACTCCGAGTGCTGCGACCGTTTCTGGACCGTACACATCGAAAACAAGACGGGAAATACCAAAGACACCACTTTTGACGACTGCAACGGCATGTAATAATCCCGAGACTGGGGTAGGGGCAACCATCGCATCTGGAAGCCACGAATGAACTGGTATGAGCGCTGCTTTCACGCCAAATCCACCAGCGAGAAGGGCAAACGCCCCACGAGCGATTAGTGGGTCAATAGAGGCAAGCGAAGCAATGCCTCCAGGGGTGAATGCAACAGTCCCAGTTGACCAAAAGACAAGCACAATACCAGCAAGAACAGCAACACCACCGCCGAAGGTGTATGCAAGATATTTTCGACCTGCCGCCCGTGCCGCATCGCTTTCATCATGTGTCACAAGCGGATATGTTGCAACGGTAAGTAGTTCATAAAAGATATATAGAATAATCAGATTTGATGCGAAAGCAACACCAATTGCTGCACTAACACTTCCTGCGAAGGATGCGAAATATCGTGTTTGTGCATGTTCATCCAGTCCACGCATGTACCCAATACTGTAGAAACTCGTGATGACCCACAAGAAGCTTGCAAGCAGTGCGAAGAGCGTTCCAAGTGCATCTGCGCGGAGTGTGAATGCAACACCGGGAACAAACGTTCCAAGATTGGTAATGTAGACATTCCCACTAAGGACCGCAGGAAGAAGGCTTGCAATGACACCGACTGTCGACACGGCGGTGACAATTGTTGCTCCTTCACGAATATTCGGGTATCGACGCGAGAGAACAATCCCTCCAATACCGATAGCTGGGAGTATGACCGCCAGTAGTGGCTTGAGTGAGATAATCGTAGACATCAGAAGTATACCTCCACTGCCGGTTCTAATATGGTGATCAGATCTGATGCGGCAAGTCCAAGCCCGATTGCACTGATTGCTGAAAGTGTGACGATTATACGGGTTGTCGTACTAATTGACGATGCTACAAGGGTATCGCCACCGTCGGTTGTCATATTCATACTCATATCTGATGTTTGTTCATCGACTGAAGACGGAGACCGAAAGTACAGACGCTCAACAACACGTAAGAAGTACGCAAGTGTAAGCATGGTGCTGACAACAGCAACAACACCAACAGCCCAGTGACCGGCTGAGACCGCACCGAGCACGATTTGCCACTTACCGGCAAACCCAATCGCTGGTGGGACACCAACAAGAGCGAACGCGAGCGTTGCAAATCCAAGACTCACAATTGGTGCACGTCGACCAAGACCGATCATATCATCAATTGTCTGTCCCCCGGCAACGCTTGCCAGACCTCCAACGGCAACAAATAGACCTGCTTTCATCACAGCATGACCAACGAGATGAACGACACTTCCTGTGAGCGCTATTTGATTCATCACTGCAATCCCAGCGATAATCAGACCAAACTGTGCAACTGAAGAATACGCAAGCATCCGTTTGAGGTCTGATTGAACAACAGCGAGAACGGATCCAACGATGATACTCACTGCTGCGACCCACGCAAGCACATCAAGCGCGAGTGGAACGACCGATGCAAACGAGGGAGTGAAAACGGTATATATAATCCGAAAAATTGCATACGCAGCGGCGGTAGAGACTAATGCAGCAATATATGCGGTGACACTGTGCGGTGATTTAGCATATGCATTTGGCTGCCACGTATGAACTGGGAATAATGCTGTTTTGATTGCAAGTCCCGTCATCAGCAAGATGAATCCAGTCACAACCAGTGGTGTGTCATATCCAACCGCCGGTAATTGAGTTGCAAGGTCAGCCATATTCAGTGTCCCTGTCGCGACATAGAGATATCCGACGCCAAGGAGATACAATGATGCACCGATGGTACCAACGAGGAGATATTTTACACTTGCAAGCGCAGCGGCAGGCGACCGGTTGGCAGCCACGAGCGCATAGGTGGCGAGACCGGTAATCTCAAGAAAGACATAGAGATTGAATAAGTCACCCGTAATGACGACGCCGGAGACTCCAGCAGTAAGTAACAATAATTCGCTGTAAAACGCATTTTGACGTGGTCCAACACGGCGAGTATATCCAACAATCAAGATGGTGATACTTGAAATGAGAATAACAAGCACTGCCGTCACACTATCAGCAACAAGTTCGATTCCGATCGGTGGCTGGAATCCGCCAACAGCATAACTGAATTGACCGCCAGTTAGGACCTGTTGTGCAACAACACCCGCAAGTCCAAGATGTACAACGGCAGTGATAGCCGCTGTTGCCCATCCAGCATCATTCCAGAGATACCCAAGAGCGACTGGAAAAAGCGCTGCAAACAGTGGAACAACAACGAGCAACGGGAGTGCGTCAGTCATTCAATTGCACCTCCCGAATCACATCCTCATCAAGACTACCATAGGCATTGTACACGCGGATGATAAGCGCAAGTGCAACAGCAGTAAGACTCACTCCAACGACGATAGCAGTCAAAATAAGTACGTGTGGCAGCGGACTCGCATACGCGGTTTCGGTTCCTGTTCCTTTCTCGATGAGTGGGGGAGCAGCGTCGTTGACATATCCACTTGCAATAAAGAAAAGAAAAATACCGACTTGGAAGATATTCAAACCAATTACCTTTTTCACGAGATTTGAGCTATTAATCACTCCATATAATCCAATTCCAACTAGTGCGACAAAGACGATATAGCTGTATCGTGAGGTAAGTAGCTCAATTGGAGTCATGAGTGATCACTTCCATGTTGCTCCTGTGATGAGCGCTGGTCAATACTTTCCTGTGTAAGCGCATCCTCGCGGGCGAGTGTAAAAAAAAGCCCTATGAGGACACCTGAGACAATCGCGCCAATCCCAAGTTCGACCAGTTCAATTCCATACTTTATCCCAGTTGTTCCAACATTGTATGCAGCGTATTCGAGAAACTGACCCTGAATCAGCACTGCACCAAGTCCAATGAGAATAAACACTCCGCCACCGGTCGCGATTGCGGTACGAATAAGTGGTCCCTTAATCCACCGTCGTGTTGCGTCGATGCCAAACGCGAAGCCAACCAGTAGAACCGTTGAGGCAACAATAACACCACCCTGGAAGCCACCACCGGCGGAGTCAGCACCATGAAACATCACGAACAGCCCATATGTGAATATGAATGGGACGACCAATCTGACCGTCGTCATAATAACTGTGCTTTCAACGTATATTGGGTCATCGGTACTTTCAGCTTCGATACGGCTCCGAGCGCCACTGGATGTGTCTGATCTGTTACTCATGCATATGTCTCCTGTTGAAGAACGACAAGGACGGCTAGTCCCGCAGCGATAACGACTGTTGCCTCACCAAGAGTGTCAAAACCACGATATGCCGCTAATACCGCGGTAACAGCATTTTCAACCCCTGTCTCCGGATATGCGTTCTCAATGTAGTATGATGTGATTGATGATGTCGCGATGGGCGATTGTGGGCTTCCAACCGCAGGAAGATTATCAACCGTTGTTGCAAGGAGCCCGGCGAATAGTATGGCTGTTACAGCGGCACGCGGATTAACTTCTTCAAGAAGCCGGTCACCACTCTGACGAACGGTTCGTGCAATCGTAACAAGCAGTAATGTTGTGGTAATACCAGCACCAACTGCCGCTTCAGTGAGTGCAACGTCCGGTGCTGCAAAGAGGATCCACGTAATCGCAACACCAAAGCTGAATGTAGCGAACGCAATGATTGCATTTAAGACGTCATAAAGAAGGACTGCAGCAGCGGCAACAACAACAGCAAGCGTCAGCACAGATGCAAGTATTCCCCATTGAAGTGGAGTCATTAATCATCACCCTCCGTTTTTACTTCCGTGTCTGCTGTCCACGGGACGATATTCTGATCGTATGCTGCGCGCGTAATTGCGTGTGCAGCCGTCGGGTTTGTAATAAAGACAAATATCGCAAGGAGGACTGTTTTTGCGGTTGTCACGCCAGTCCCGAATACCAGTGCAACACCGGTGAGTGTAAGCACAATACCAAGGGTGTCGTTTTTTGAGGTAGCATGCGCGCGAGTATACAGGTCGGGAAGTCGAATGACACCAATGGTAGCAACAATCCCAAAGAATGTCCCGATAAGAACGAGGATAATCGCAACGATATCGAAGGGTGACATATCAGATCACGCCTCCGCGCTCAACGGTGAATTTCGAGATTGCGATACTCATCAGAAAGTTTAACATTGCATACACTAGGGCAATGTCGAGAAAGCCGGGACGGTCAAGAGCTGCTGCAAGGAGTGCCAAGACGACCACCGTTGTTGTCCCAACACTGTTTACTGCGATGACTCGATCCTGCATTGTTGGTCCAGAGACGATTCGATATGAAAGTATGACTGCCGACAGAACAAGAATAATAGCAGCGCCAATAAATACAGCCTCAACTGGTTGGTTCAAGCTTACCCCGAAAGTAGCCTGTATAACAGTTGCGATAGATACAGTCATTAATCAGCCTCCTGTGGCGTCTGTGATGAAGATGACTCAGGGATAATATCTGTGTTGAGCTCAGACTCGGTATCCGTCGGAATTGAAAGGATGCTATTACGCTCTGTTGGTGCCGGAAACTGGGTGGCTGCTCGTCCATAGAAGACGAATCGAACGGCTCGTTCGAGCCCACCAGCACTCAGATCAGCGCGTGCGCTTTCCGTCAACGTGTGAATATAGAGTCCGTCATCATCAACATCAACTGTCAATGTTCCGGGAGTGAGTGTGATGCTATTTGCAAGCGTCATCACGGGAAGTGCCCCTCTGACGCCAGCACGAAACTGTTGCATCTGTGGATCGATTGGAAGTGAGGGATGAAGAATGATATACGCAATAGCAAGGTTCGCTTTTGCAATCTCCCACAGAAGGTATGGAATAAACAGACCAATTCGAAGCACGCGGATACCAGTTTTTCTGATCCCTGGTGAGGCAGTAAACGTAATATTAGCGAATGCGATTGACGCAGCAAGTGCAGTCACTGAGCCAGTTAACAGATTAAACGGAGTGAGTGACCCAGCAATGAGGAGATAAAATACATTACAAATAACAAATGTAATAAGACCCTTGGTCAGCGTCGAGGGAGTTGTAATCCGTGATCGACTCGTTCGGCGTTCAACCGGGGCTTCCTCAACAGGACGGTCTGCCTGCGTGAGTGCTGTTTCAAATGATCGAAGCATTGGTGCTCCGCCGCCAGGTTGGTATTCGGGGTCGATAATGATCCGATCAAGATCATGTCTTTCAGCGTAGTCAATAGTAATCTCGGCAAAGTCAGCAGGACTAAACAAATATTGATCCGTCCCAAGTAGTGCTGTTTCGACCGTAACAGTGGTCTCATCGGTGGTATCGACATCCGCAGAACCCGCTGATTCGACGATTGAGTCTGATTGGATATCATTTGCATCTTCATTAGCCCACACAGAAACACGCTCTAAAAATTCATCAGCCGAAGAGATAGTATCAGCAGCGTCGTCATCAAGTGCTCGCTGTCGTGAGAGATACACGAAGTGGACAGTTGGGTCCTTATTCGCCGTTGTTGCTGCTGATTCAGCAGCACGAATCGCATATGCGACGGTATTCCGAATCGTTGTCGAATCTCTCACAGGGACGAGCAGACGAGAATACGCATTATTTGCGGTGCTACCCGCCATTGTTACCCACCTCCGGCGTGGACGACCGGTGATCGTACGTCATCGGGATCTCGGCTCATACGTGATTGATAATTGCTGCAGCATCCAAATACGTCTTCCGTTCGATTGTGTGTGAATATCACATTCAGATAACACCGAGTGCTGATCAGTGAGCGGGTAGCGTGGACGGATAGAGAATACATACAAATACGAAAACGAGGAGATAATCAGTCGTTATGCGAGATTATCGGTCAGATGAGCGGGGTGTATCGCCGGTTATAGGAGTCATCTTGATGATTGCAATTACAGTACTGCTTGCGACTGTGGTTGGTGGATTTGTATTGAATTTCGGTGACCAACTCAGTGACACAGCCCCGCAGGCGACTCTCTCGTTCACGTATATTAATGATACAACTGTTTCAATCAGGCATTCGAATGGCGATGCAATTGATCCAAAACAGCTTGCGCTCGTGAGTAACACTGAATTTGCTGCTCAATCATCTTTTGTTGCTGTTGCGGGTGAAGATAAGCACTTCAGTGTTGGAGATACAGCACAATATATCATAACGACCGGAAAATGGAGCGGTCAGACGGTTCGGATTGTCTGGAAATCAGCGAATCATAACCGAGGAACGACGCTTGCAACATCGATAGCACCAGTTCGTTGAACTACGTGCTGTACTCTGTGTTGTTCAGTGATATGAGAGATTCCTCAAGGGCATGGCTGTTAATAAATATATGCGAGAAACTGCAGATAGCTTGTTCGGCAAATCTGATTAAATATATTGTTAACACGTCGAGGGTCGGAGTTGGCTTATTTTACTTACTCTATTGGTTCAATTCCGTTGAAATCCATCGCGCCCAATCACACAAACAACACTATGCGTCCGAGTACGGTTGAGAATATCACAGCTCTCCACAGTTCCTGTCTGTGTCCCTCCCGCCACAGTCCGTGAGCGTCGATATGAGTTCTTACTGTCTGGAGCTTGATGAGACCGCAAACCGACAATCTCCAACGCTCAAGATTTCCTGGCTTCCGCCAGAGGAAGATGTCCAATTCAGAGTCACGTGAGATAACTATAATCAAAGGCGGGAGGGTGTCATCGACCAGAGGAATCATACAATGTGCGAGTAAAAGCAGACAGAACACGTCGGGACAGGTTGAATCGTCAGCTTTTATATATGACATAGAGTACCGTCGACATGGATCAGCTGCAGCAATCGCTGCTTGAGGCGCCGATTATTGAAAAAGGAGAGTATGAATATTTTGTACACCCGGTCAGTGACGGCGTTCCAGTATTACGACCGGAGTTGCTCCGTGAAATTGTCATCAAGATCATTCGGAAAGTTGAGGTTGACAATGTTGATAAGATTGTCACGCCAGCAGCGATGGGAATTCACATCTCGACGGCTGTGTCGCTGATGACTGATATTCCACTCGTTGTCATCCGAAAGCGTCAATATGGGTTGGAGGGTGAAGTTTCACTCAGTCAACAAACAGGTTATGCTGAGAATGAAATGTATATCAATGATGTCAATGACGGCGAGCGAGTGCTTGTTCTCGATGATGTGCTCTCCACAGGCGGAACAATGCGAGCAGTGCTCGATGCACTTGATGAAATCGGAGCAGAAGTCGTTGATACCGTCGCTGTCATCAAGAAAGCTGGTCCAAACGAACTTGATGAGAGTAATCATGATGTTAAGACTCTCATCAATGTCCGCGTTACGGACGGGACAGTCGTTATTGTAGACTCCAGCGGCGACGACTAGATACTGTATCAACGGGGTTCAATAACAAATTCTGGCTCCGATATTCGCTCAGAGCGACACTCTGGACAGCGTGATGGGTTATTGAGAGGATCATCAAACTGATCGAAGCCACAGCGTTCACATGTTGGAGGGGCGACTAAAAATCGCTCATTAGAGGCTGAGTCAACGCTCTGCGCGATATGATTGATATGTCCAAAGATAGCACTACGAGCCGTATTGACTATCGTTGCCAACTCTGAGGCTGTTCGTGGTGTTGTTTGGATTTCGGCTTTGATATGCTCTCGCGTTGTATGCGTGTCTGATCGCACTGTTGTGTTTTTATCAGAATCGACTGTGTTTGGATCATTCTCCCCCGACTGTGATCGTGTGGGCGTCTCAGATGCTGATCGATTCGCTGATTCTGTATGAGAGTGAGCGTCCTCTGTGTTAGATTGGAGATTATTATTGTCCATTCATATCGATAGCGACTCCGGGAGAATATATATCTCAGGACAATCCACTGTCGTTTCATATTGTTTGGAAACATACTTGTCACTCCAGAGAGAGTCCTAGGCTATGAAAGCAGTCGTTCTCGCAGGTGGGTACGCAACACGGATGTGGCCAATAACCAAAGATCGACCCAAGATGTTCCTTCCAGTTGGTGATGGGACTGTTATTGATATTATTTTTGAGGATCTTGAGGCTGATACCCGGGTCGATGAGGTATTTGTCAGCACAAATGAACGATTTGCCGACGATTTTGAGTCATATATCGAGTCATCACCGTATGAAAAGCCGACATTATCCGTTGAGGACACGAGCGAGGAAGATGAAAAGTTCGGGGTCGTCGGTGCGCTTGAGCAATTAATTGATCGCGAGAACGTTTCAGATGATCTTGTTGTTGTTGCTGGTGATAATTTACTTTCATTCGACCTCGGTGAGTTCGTCGATTTCTTTGAATCAAGGGGAACACCGTGTCTGGCTGCATACGATGTTGGGTCGAAAGATCGTGCATCGTCATACGGACTTGTCCAGCTTGATGATGATCGAGTAATCGACTTTCAGGAAAAACCGGACAATCCACAGAGCACGCTTGTCTCGATTGCATGCTATGCATTCCCAGCAGAGACCCTCCCCGATTTTGAAACGTATCTTGCAGACGGGAATAATCCTGATGAGCCCGGATGGTTAATGCAGTGGCTGCAAGATCGGGGGTCTGTACATGCATTTACATTCGATGGTGCGTGGTTCGATATTGGAACACCAGAGAGTTATCTTGATGCTGTATCATGGTATCTTGATGGAGAGACGTTTGTCGATGAAACAGCGACTGTCGAAGACTCAACGCTTGGCAGTAATGTTCATCTGATGTCTGGGGCATCTGTTGTTGATTCTGAGCTTGAACGAACGGTCGTATTTGAAAATACCGAGATTAATACTGCGACGATCAGTGATAGTGTGATTGATGAAGAAAGCAGCATTGAAGCGGTTGATCTCACTGAAACACTCGTTGGATCGTACTCACAAATCCGTCACTGACAATCATCACAGTGACCAGATTGACTTTCGCTCATTACTGTTATTATGAATAGCAAGGAGAATCCCTGCGGCTTGAGCCGCAGGATGAATCCGACAACCCGGACGCAATCCATGCCCGACTGCTAATTGAGATTTCTACCCACTCGTTTCAACTGGCAGGCAACTAATCCTGTAGAGACGAATCAGGCTGGGAACGGAGCGATTCCGCCGAGTCCGACGATGGCGGCCTGCCCGCCGCAAGCAACCAAGCAATAATCGGACCCAGTCGATGACCGGCGAATCCTCACAGGGTTCGACCGGAGTTGACTGCTTGAAAGCACCACAGAAAGTAACTCCAAGTCCGTGTCCGTTGAGGTCTGCCGGACTCCCCGAAGCAAAACCAACTCTGGGAGTCCGAAATTGACGGACGATAAGGGATAGGAGTCCCGGGGGCTGAGATGTGGCACTCTCGACACCAGCAGTCCCACTCCACTCTACCCGTCACAGTTCATAATCATCCCCACGGATTCTCACCGTATTGGGGTTCGGTGGTTCTGCAACCCTGCAATCTCCACCGCTCAGGATTCCTCTGTGTTTACGCGGAAGAAGATGTCAATCGGTGTCTCTTTGATCTGCAACTAAGAGTAAATTTGAGATATCAATTCGGTCGTATTCGTTTCGGTTAAACCACTCTGGCAGTTCAAACGGCTCGGATTTCAGCGCTATCAGTTGAAATCACAGGTTGACATATCTGATGATCGTCGTTATGTGGATCCAAGCGTCGCATTTGTCACATCAATGTAACCGTGTGTGCCCTCCCAGACTGTCGTGTATTCAAGTTCAATCGGTCGTGACAGATGCGGACCATCAGTTACAAACGTCTCAAATTCACCACCCTCGCCGAGCACATGAACCCCATACCGATCATTCAGCGTAATGAGCTCCGACAATGTCTCAGTATCAAGAGTCCGTCCGAGCCATGAAGCATCGAGACCGCGCGCTGCGACCTGGATAATTGTAATCTCGAATCCTGCATCGATCATCTTCTCACCGAGCGTTACTGGGTCACGCTGCCACAGTGGGGCAAAGAGTTCGATATCAAGTCGGTCACACATTCCTCGGATTCGGTTCGTCTGAAATTCACTCTCAACTGCGCCGGCGGTGACGCCGGTGATACCCCCCGAAAGCGTTTCATCAAGTTCCTCAAGCGCATCCTCAAGTGGCTTTAATTCGCGATCGCCCTGTGTGGCTGCATCGACTGCATTTGATGCGTCGAAGTCATCGGGATTGATCTCAATCAATTCGATTCCAGCGCTCTCGGCCGCGAGCCGAGCGAGTCCCGTTTCGGGAACATGATACATATATGAATCTGTACTCGGGTGGACAGTGAGTAGGTGCGTGACATCACGCCCATCCTCAAGCGCGCGATATAATGCCCATGAAGAGTCTTTGCCACCTGAAAAGAGGCTTACCCAGCGATTCGACGCCCGCTGAGATTGGTTGTCATCTGATGGGTTCATGATATAGCGTATTGCTGATGATACCGCATACTCTATCTAATTAGTATACTATTATTCGAGTGAATATATAATATTTTGTCTAAAGATAAAGAGTGGAATCCAACTCACGAAGAACAACCAGCGGGTGCAATTCGAGTATCAAGAGGTCCCCCGAAAGCCACTATAATAAAAATCATCAAATCGTCCGATATGAATATGATTAAAACTCCGCATAGAGGATGATAATAGGCGCTCTTATCAGTTCACCATATCTCAGCTAGGAGGCTTAATCTCCAAAGGGAAATAATAAATAAAAAGGATAATTGGGCCGTGGATGTCCTAGAGCACACAACGAATGACGTCTCAATCTCAAAATACAGTCGGCGTTGACAGGAATCTTCGCCGAAAAATCCACTCACATTGGATCTGCTTCTGGCAACTGAGAGCGAAGAGCTGAGAGCTGAGAGCTGAGAGAGTGGGTCATCCACTCGGATTCATCGCTTGGATGTGGGTGTATCGCGTCAGGCAGATGAATGATCCATGCCAATCCGAAACCTAGTTTAATACTTGTGAGTGCTAATAGCAACAATTGGAATTTTCACATGGAAAGATCTAGATCAAAGTTAAACCGAGGGACAACGTCAGTGCAGTCGATATTACATATAGCCGAGATCGCGAAGACGTTCCATTAGGTCCTCTTTATCTTGTGCGCGACCAGCCCGTTCTGTGGTATTTTCGACATCCTGCAGCCACGCTGGTTCTTCAGTTGTTTTCTCCGTTGAAACTTCACTACCGAGTGAGCGAAACCCAGCGAAGTATTTCGGCGAAACGGGAACATCATCCACAGTCACGCCATTCGGGAGGTCATCAGCACCGGTTGGCACATACCCTTCATCAGGATACCCAGAGACAGTATCTGGGACGACGAAGTTCCAAAATGTTTCCCAAACTGCACGTTCATCAAACTGGAGAATCGGCTGGATACGGTCATGTGGTGGATAGATATCCGGGTCATGCCGTGATGAAAAGAATGTTTCCTCAGCACGGGCTTCTTGTTCATCCCAGCGAACACCAGAGATGACTCCATCAACGTCATAACTCTCAAGTGTGTCATTCAGTGCTACTGTTTTCAGAAGATGATTGCCAACATACGTGTCAAGTAAGAAGGGGAACGTATCTTCTTCATACTCAAGCAGGTCGCGGACATGATGTTGATTGTGCTCTGAAAGGTCCCCAACGGGAATTTCATCGCCCGGTTCAAGATCATGCTCATCAACATACTCACCAATGTCGTCATTCTGAGCATAGATTACATCAAGATCCCAGGCATCTGCCCACCGATCAACAAAATCATGGATTTCATCAAAGTGTTGGAAATGGTCAATAAACACTGTTGGTGGTGTCTCAAGACCATGCTGACGAGCCACCTCTTCGATGAAATACAGCGTTAGTGTCGAGTCTTTGCCACCGGTCCACATCACAACCGGATTCTCATACTCTTCAAGACCGCGCTTAGTTACTGCAACTGCCTTCTCAATTTTTGATTCAATCGTTGGATAGTCGGCTGCTGTCTCCTCGTTGCCGTCGGTGTAATCGACATCGAGATATTCAGGGAAACTCTCCTGCATACGTGTAATTATATGTCATTAGAACCGTTAAGTATCTTCCGTTAGGACGGTCAGAACACGAAGATCATTCACATTCGTCCCAGTCGCTCCCTCTGTTGACAGCATTAATGCGGCATGGTCATCGAGAAATGGGTACACATTGTTTGCATTGAGTGCTGTACGAGCCGTCGATGGCTCATCGACAGTCGTCGCTGTCACAGTCGCACCAGCGGCGTCAGTTGGACCATCAAATCCATCAGTATCAATCGCACACAATGCTGTATGTGAAGGGAGTTCGATTGCCGCTGCGAGTGCGAACTCCTGATTTGGACCACCGATTCCATCGCCTGTGACGGTGACAGTTGTTTCACCACCGGTCAGAATCGCTGCTGGCGGGTCAGTTGGAGTGTTGTTTCGCTGGATTTCCTCTGCAATCGCGACGTGTGTTTTTGCCGCCTCACGTGCCTCCCCGCGAATAGACGAAGAGAGAATCAATGGTTCATAGCCAAGATCTGAGCATGTTTTTGCTGCGGCAGTAAGTGCAGTCATCCCGTCTGCAAGGGTAATCGTTGTCGTTGAGTCGAATGCTGGTGCGGACTGCTCGGACGGTGTCTCGTCGATATCACCGTCAGCACCGCGCTGGAGATGTATACGAACAGACTCCGGCGTGTTGACGTCATACTCACGGAGGGTTGTGAGCGCGTCTGTATATGTCGATGCGTCTGGCGACAAGGGACCACTGGCAACGACGCTGGGGTCACCTGATGTGACGTCACTGAAGATGAGACCAATTGTTTGAGCTGGGGTAAGTGCACGTGCCAGCTGTCCGCCCTTGATTGTCGAAATATGCTTTCGGACGGCGTTAATACGGCTTATTGGTGCTCCACACTGAATCAACTCCTGCGTTATCGTCCGTAGCGCAGATTCATCGATACGCTCAACCGGTGCTGATAAAAGTGCACTTCCGCCCCCAGTAATCACAGCAAGAACGAGAGTATCAACAGCACAATCACGGGCATAAGAACGCATTTGCTCAGCAGCAGTCATGTTCGCGGTGCTTGGAAGCGGGTGGGTTCCAGTAACAACATCGACTGGATCAGCATCAACGGGATTATCAGTGATGACAATTCCTCCGGTGAGGTAATCATCAACGACCGTCGTCAGGTGCTGTGCAATACTACCGGCAGCGTTCCCACCACCGAGGATAACCACTTCCTCGTATTTGGATAAATCATATTGGTTATCAGCAATTGAGAGTATCTCGCCTTTTCGTGTGATTGTGTCTGAAAGGACTTGATCGGGATGCGCTGCAGTGACACCGGCGGTAACAGCAGTCACAGCACACGCCCTGGGTGTAACTGATACTGGTGCTTCTGTCGGGAGCTGAGTCGTGTCTTGTTCTTCCTGACCACGTTGTTCGAACATATACCGTCTTGTAGAGAGGAATAAAAAATATTCACCGACCGGTGATATATAACAAGTCAGTAGCGTTCATATCAGGGACAAAAGAAAGATACGTTCGAGTTATTATGATTCGTGATCCACAGCGTAATTTGCTGTCGACTGACCCAATGTGTGACAACACCTCTCATTATGTTTGATAACCGATTCGGTATGAAGCGACGGCTTGTCAGGACCTGCAAGAATCAATTAATCACTAATAAACTTATTATCACGCCAATCAACACCACCAGATCCATTTTCATTCTGTGAGGGATTCTCGACGACCTCAATTGTCGCCGGTCGCTCTTCGCCTTCAACGATTCGATGGGCGGAGAGCTCCTCATTTGCCTCGGTAATCGCAGTAAGCGTTCCCTTCTCTGCAAGAAGGGCAATCTGGCGGAAAACACGAAACATTGGATATTGGAGTGCAGTATTTTGAAGGACTGTCTCTCTGTCACCCTTGAAGCAAGCGAATTCAACGAGTTCTGACGGAATCTCTTCTTCTTCCTCATCAGTCCATCGTGGGTTACCACCACGTGGTGGTTCTTCTTCGTATACACGATTTTCCGTCACGCTTGCTTTCAACTGTGCGGTTGGCGTATATTTACTCAGGCTGTCATCGGCGGCAACGGCTTTCAGAATGAGCGTATTGTTTCGACGCGTTAATTCAATTGACTCAATCTCGGTGGGCAGGTCCGGGTCACCGTTTAGAAACGCTTCAACGTCTTCAAGTGGCAGTTCTAGTGTCGAATGGAGTCGATATACACGGCCTGACATAGTTGCGTTTCGGGTACCCGTGCGAGATGGAGAAACGCGACGTTGGTACCTGTTGGAATGTATGAGTCCCGCACTTATATAATGTACGAGAGAAATATCCACTCACTCCGTTTTATGACCACAGATTATACCAATAGAGATGATGATTCTGTAGTTGATTAACAGAACCAGTGCATGAGAAAGACTCTAACACACCACGTATGTGGTTTCAATGTTTGATCTGCTCTGTGTGATTACACCGCAGTTCAACCAGACATTAATTCGGTTGGATTTAGTCGTCGGTATCAAGTGCCGCTGCAAGTTCGCCGCGCTCATCAAGCTCAGCGAGGATATCACTCCCACCGATGAACTCACCATCAACATACGTCTGTGGAATCGTTTCCCATCCACTGTGGTCCTCAAGGGCACTGCGGTACTGCTCAAGCGCAGGAAGGACATCAACGGTCTCAAACTCCTCGACATGCTGTGAGATGAGATTAACCGCTCGCTGTGAGTACCCACACTGCGGCATCAATCGATTCCCCTTCATGAACAGGGCAATGTCATTATCCGCAATTGTCTCATCAACACGAGTCGTGATCTCTTCATCGCTTCTCTCAGAATCAGGTTGAAACGTCATATCGTTATGTATGAAGTCCGGTGACAAAGGAATTGTGTCGGACCAAGTTACATTCGTACACTTATCAGTTGTTGGTAATACGATTTCTTTATTCAGTCTGCACCGCGAATTTTTGTCGGGTGATTCACCGTCGTTCATGGATTCACTCACGAGTGTAATCAGTCCTTTCTCTCAGATTCCTGATACTGTTCGCCGAGGGCCTTCAGCCGCAGTTCTCCGAAGCCGTATCGGGAGTGCGACCCGACCCGCTGGAGGCCGTTCTTCGCGGTCTCTACCGGGCGGTCACCGAGGTACTTCACGACCTGGCCGTGATCGACCATCTCCAGCCGGAACACCTCGCGTTGCTCCAGTATCTTCTCCTCACGGAGCCGTAGTTCATCGCGGCTCTCGGTCCACCACCGCGGGATGGGGCGGTCGTTCGCCTCTGGATAGTCCGAGGCCAGACGAACGGCGTCACCAACTCGATGAGGTACGTCTCCGCGCCTTCGAGCCACATTCGCGCCCCGAGGGGCCGGGCTTCCTCTTCCTTCTGCCATCAAGCATATGGTAATAAATATTTGCCTTCTGCTTGGAGGCAGAGGGTTGAAGCGAGACACTTTCGATTTAGAGGCTAGTGGACGAAAATCGAGATAGGAATGAAGGCGGCCGATTTGAGCCTGAACACACCGACAAAGAGGTGATTGACGCAGTTCTGGAACATCAGCCAGCAGGAACTCAAGAAGTGGCTGATGAACTGAGTATTGCGCGACAAAGCGCAGATTATCGTCTGCGGAAACTGCTGGAAGAAAGAAGAGTTTCGAAGAAAAAAGTGGGGAATTCTTTGGTCTGGTCTGCAACTGAATGACGGACGAAGAAGCCGACCGTGACCCCGAACCGCCATCTCACATCAAGCAGCGACGCAAGCGGGAGGCAAAGTTGGACAGGCAGTTTCGAGAACGTCGCCGAGAACTCAAAAAAAGGCCGCTGGTGACCCATGGGATTTCATTCCAGAAACGCATGACGACATGTACAACCCGGCAGACTACGAGGTGTCTCCTCTGTGGGAAGTTCTCGCGGACTCGGCTGATACCGCAGACCAGTTTGCTGAGGTGGATGACCTGCTGGCAGACACCATCGGACGAACACGACTCCGCCCCCATTACTGGAGTCAGGGTGATAACGCCAACCTCTCGCAGAAACTCTCAGGGCTCGAAGCCACTCGCATCTATCTCTACCTCGACCTCTCTCCGCTACCTGAATATCGCATCGTAAACCGGCTCAAAAACCCTCGTATCCGCGAATCTCTCTCCATCGAGAATACAGTTAGTCAGCCCACACTGAATCGGATGCCGGGGCGGATGGGTTCGAAGGAGCGCACCTACTACGCCAGCCAAACCGAGACGCTGGTGCGCCAATGGCAGGATACGAGGTTCGAAGATTGGGTTCGGGAGCCAACACCAGATACCATCGCGCCCGACGGTGAGGGCGTGCCGCCGATCCAAACACTCGTGCGCGAGTTGCGGTCGGAGACGTTCAAGTACATTCGGCTGAAGAGAGACGCCAGTACCGAGGTCTCGAAGGACGCCGCGATGCGCGTGTTGGTGACCGCCGCGAACGGCAACGAGTTCGTGAACGATGCGGCGAAGAACCTCGAACTCAAGCCCTGGTACGACGGCTCAGAAATTCCAAGAGGGCAGACGCTCCTCCATCACATTCGGAAGTCTACGCGCGAGCAAATAACTCAGATGTTTGGAGGCCAACGAGCCGTTGTTTGAGATCGTCAACGACTGCGACTACTTCCTGGACAAGCCAGAGGTCGCCATCGACATCACGGACTGGTCGTACTTCGGAGATCCGGACAGTGACAAGTACGTTCGCGGAACGAAGTCGGGCCGGAACTACGCGAGGGCGTGGAAATACATCACGCTCTCGCTGGTTGAGACAGACACACCGCTTGTGCTACTCGTTCTCCCCGTCAGGAAGACCTCGGATGCACCGCAGTACGTTCGGCGGCTCCTGCGGCTGGCAAGCCAGTACCTTGATCTCCACCGCGTCTACCTGGACGCGGGGACTGAATTCTATAGCGAGGACACGATCTCTACGGTCAACGAGTTCGACCTGGAACTGGTGGTGCAGGGCCGAAAGGCCGGCTCAGATATCAAGCACCTGCTGAACGGCATGGGGCGGCTGGATATGGATTCGTCGTACTACCCCTACGGCGTCGGCGGCCTCAACGAGGACAACTACTACGCGGTGGGAATCAAATCGGAGAAGAAGTCCCTACGTCGGAAATCTGAGCCTGATGAGCCGATGGACGACTACACGTACTTCTACACGAACCTCGCTCCGACTGAGATACCGCCGGAGGAACTCGCCAGCGACTACCGGCGACGGTGGGGAATCGAGACCGGATTTCGCGTGATTAAAGAGGAGTTCCTCCCGAAATCGGCGTCCCCGAATTCGAGGGTACGGACGTTCTATTTCAACTTCGCGGCGCATCTGTACAACATCTGGACGCTGGCGAACGTCCGCCGGGCAGAGGAGCTCGGGACCGAACTAAGCAAGGGCAAAGAATTCACTGCGGGATGAGTGATGCAGACCATCGAAGACGACCCGTACGACCTCAAAACCCGACCGGACTGACAGAAACCCGACATATATTCGGCGAGTTGTTTTAGCGACCTCGAAGCCCTTTGAGACGCCCACTCATTTTCAGTCCAAAGACTGAATAAAGAATCCGTGTTACCAACTACTGTTATAGCAATTGATTTGAGATCGATAACAGCGGCTCCCCGGAGTTAGAGGATGTATTGTCTGGATTATATTACCCACAACAACATCTGTTCCATTTTATCGAACCTGTTATACACCAGGTCGTGTCGAGTCTGATCGATTGGAGATCTCATGATCAGTATTATTGTCACTGTCGACGCGAACAACATCAATAAGTGAGTAAACAGGAACGTCCACTAATGAATCAACGCCCTGTTTATCAACAACAACGACACATGCGACAGGTCGACCACCAGCATCGCGAATCGCTTCGATTGTCTCTTGCATCGTCGTACCAGAAGTAATTGTATCATCGACGATGTAGCAGTCACGGTCACGAATCTGCGCAAAATTCCGTGAGAATGACCCACCAAGGTCATCAATGTCGCCTTCGTTCCACTGATGTTTTGCAGGCGCATACGACCCAAGATCTGTATCAAGTTCCTGAGCAACGACCGTTGAGAGTGATGCACCCGCTTTTTCAATTCCAATTGTTAAATCGACTGCCTCACCCTCTTTCATCAATAAATCAGCCATCGCTTGTCCGATATACGTCAGTCGCTTTGAGTCACGCCCAATCGCACTCCAGTCGACGTGGATATCATGTGCTTCAGTCGGTTTATTCGCTGATGACGAGTTGTCATTATCGGTCGGTTCGCTCCGTTCAACGAGCCAACTAGCCGTTTCTCGCGAGACGTTCAATTCATCCGCGATTTCACCCTTCGACAGCCCTCGTTTGGCTAGTTCAGCCGCATTTTCGATGAGATCATCAACGTTCTTCATATGCGCTGAGTTGCACGGCTGTTTTTATAGTGGTGTCGTCGTCATCGTCGAATGCATGCATAAATTTCGAGAGTGGATAGACATCGGTGATGAGTGAATCGATAAACCAGTCTGGAAATGTGCGCAGATCCTCGGTCGCTGTCTCAAAATGACTCATATTCGAGTTTACACTCCCGATCAGCGCTTTATTATGTAATACGAGTTCATTGTGAAGTGCTCCACCGTCGATTTCGAAATTCAATGAGTCAGGAACACCGAGTAAAGCACCAACACCATTCGGCGCGAGTGCGTCGACCGTTTTGAAGGCGTGTGGTGCATACCCAGTCGCCTCACAGATGAAGTCCATTGATTCATACGCAGATGGGATCATGTCGACAGGTGTTTCTCGAGAGTCGATATATGTTGCACCGAGTCGTTCGATAATATCAATTGTTGGGTCTGGTCGATCACGACGTCCAAGACAGTAACACCGTTTATACGTGTCTGTTGTGGTAAGGTGAGCAAGCATCAATAACCCAAGACTTCCATTGCCCAAGACAAGTGCTGCTGTTGGTTCCCACGTGAACGATGATCGTGAGCTGGTTGCTAACTCGATTGCTTTATGAACGACTGAGAGTGGCTCAACGAGGAATCCAACCTGAGCGAGCGATGAAGGGATTGAAGCAAGATGGTGCGCTTGCGAAGTAAAGAACTCAGAAAAGTAGCCATGAGAGCCAATAATACCACGCTCATGATATGAACCCTCAGGTGCCATGTCCGGTTCGCCACGGTCGAAGTATACAGAGTCTCCATTTGGTGAGCGTCGGACAGTGGGTGTCACAATATCGCCACGTTCGAGATTGGTTGTTCCCGGATCTTCAACCATGCCAACTGCCTCATGTCCAAGGACAAGATGGTCCTCACCATCAGGATACTCACCGTAGGACCCATTGATTATCTCATGGTCAGTCCCGTCGATGCCGACACGGAGTGTTTGAATCAGCGCCTCACCTGGCTCTGGTTCAGGTCGAGGTTTTTCAATACAGATTGGACCTTCAGAGTCGCGAGAAACTGCAATAGCTTGCATATATGCTCGAAACAGCCAGTGTACAAAAGATTTCTTTTATTATGAGTAAAAACTAATTCTATTTGCTCGAGATGACTGGTATGTCCAGACACAAAGAGACGCGTATTAGTGTTGATTTGAATTTCATATGAGTCGGGCGAGTGTGTTATTTCTGTGTATGGTCTTCATCAATTTCATCGACAAGGTCAGTCGCGTATCCAGTGTAACTCAATGGTGACAGCGCCTGTAGTTCTTCACGAACAGATTCTGAAACTGGGAGCGACGCAAAAAGATCCTGAAAATCCGCAAGCGAAACATCTTCTCCACGGGTTAGTTCTTTGACGCGTTCATACGCGTCTGTGTCGCCTTCACGTCGAAGGATTGTCTGGACTGCCTCTCCAATCAACTCTGGGTGTGATTCGAGTTCTGACCGCATTACTGTCTGGTTCGGGACCACTTTCTGAAGACCATCGGTTGTTTTTTGATACCCAATTAGAGCATGAGCGAGTCCAGCACCGATATTACGCTTGACCGTTGAATCTGAAAGATCGCGTTGAAGTCGTGAATTCGTGATATAATCAGCAAGGAATCGAAGATCAGAGGTTGCTTTCGAGAGATTCCCTTCTGCGTTCTCAAAGTCGATTGGATTAATTTTATGTGGCATCGTTGATGACCCAGTTTCCCCAGCGGTTGATTGCTGACCGAGATATCGATTGGAGATATACAACCATGCATCGCGGTCAAGATCAACGATAATGTCGTTTACTCCACAGAGTGCATCAAAGAGTGCTGCAAGATCATCACATGGATTAATTTGTGTTGATAGTCGTGTATGCTCAAAACCAAGACCGGTAACAAATGACTGTGCAAACGCCTGCCAGTCAACAGCAGGATAAGCAGCCACATGTGCGGCGTATGTCCCTGAAGCTCCGGCGAGTTTACCTGTGAGTCCGTCATTGGCATCTGTAATTCGGCCGATAGCTGTCCCAACGCGCGTTGCATATACCGCCATTTCCTTGCCAAATGTGGTCGGGGTTGCTGGTTGTCCGTGTGTCTGAGCCAGCATCGGTGTATTTCGGTAGTCCTGTGCAAGCGATACCAGTTCATCACGGAGTGACCGCAACGCCGGCACGAGCACGTCATCCACACCTGAGCGTATCAAAAGCCGATGAGAGAGATTATTAATATCCTCTGAGGTGAGTCCGAAATGAATCCATGGGTGAATGTATGATGGTGTCTGTATTCGGAGAAAGTATTCAATCGCTTTGACGTCGTGATTAGTCGCGCTGTATCCTGCTGCGCCCTCGGTCTCAAGTCGCTTGATCATTGCAGCATCATCGCCATCAAAAGAGTCAAGAGTTGTCCCGAGGGTATCACGGTCAGCATCGTCTAAAGAAAACGAGACTGCATCAAGCGTATCAAGTGCGTACAGATACTCAATTTCAACCCGGAGTCTAGTGTACATTAACGCCGCTTCACTTGTATATGAGACAAGCGGCGCAGTCCGCGCTGAATATCGCCCATCGAGCGGTGAGACCGCTGCAAGTGGGTTGTCACGAGAGAGGTCGTCCATACGCTGAGATGTCGGTGGTATCTCAAAAAGGATGTCGATGACACTGATAGACGATGCGTCACTATCGATTGAGCTACCCACCCGTGAATGTGGGGGGACTCCGATCATAGCCTCAGATAAGACAGGAAAATAGCTTCCGTTCACGTTCATGATCCCACTGCTCAAGCGCACGCCCAAGGGTGGGCCATCGCCGCCCCCCAGTTTGGTTACGACGAAGATACCGCAAGCCGATGCTCTTCGCGGCGTCGTAATCGGTGTGGTTCTCAGACCCACATTTCTGCCAATTAAACGATTCACACTCACAGTTGTCTGGATGGGTAAAGCACAGTGTGAACACCAACGCAACGTGCTCTCAGGGTCTATCTGTTCCACTGTGATACCTACCCGGTGGGTTTGTATTCGACGGAGTAATATAGACAGTTGAACGCCCCCTGTGTCCCAACGACGCGCCAGTACGTTCCCGAATATTCGGTTAAGTCCTCAAACGCTATCACCGAACACTCGTGCTTACAGGCTTCTGTGACAAGTTCGTTCGCTATGCGGTGAAGCGTCATTTTGAATCGGTCTTCTTTGCGTCCGACCGACTGTCTGTTTTCATATGTCAACCGAGTGCCGCACTCTTGTAGGTTTTCACGCCGGTTCTCATACTCTCGTCGCCCGTCCAGAACGTGCCTGTGCTGGTAACGGCGAGGGTGTTCACGCCGAGGTCAACGCCAAGCACCGTCCCGTGCGTGGTCGTTACCTGGTCCGACGTGGCAGACTCTATTTCCTTCTTGCAGTGGACATGGAGCTGCCACTCGCCGTGCTTCCGATGTACCTCCGCCCCTGTGGTTTCGTACTCGCCGGAGAACAGGTATTCAGCGTGGGGCGTATTGCTATCTTCGTCCGGTGACACGTAGTCGGCGTCAATCCGATCGTCCGTGGTGGCAAAACTCACATAATCATTATTGAAGCTGGCGGTACGGTGGTCGTAGACGACGTGCGGGGAAGCCATGCGCGGCTTCGACGCCTTCTTGTTTTTCTTCCAACGAACAACGACGCTTTTGCAGGCTTCGGCGATATTATTGCGAGCCGCTTGGACACGACCGCTGTTGAACCCGTCGGTTTTCTCACGCACGTCGTTGTAGATTTCGTCGTCCGACTGTGTCTTGCTGGTGGTGACGTATTCGCCTTGGAAGGCGTGGTCTACGACGTATTGAGCGCACCGGGAAAACGTGTCGGCGGTGTCTCCGAGAAGCGTGGCACCTCAAGCGTGACGAGGACAATACGCCGTACTTTCATATCTTATAGGTATGGGCTGTGCGTCTCAGATATTGGGAGTCGACTTGCTACTGTCTGGTGGCTAGATTTCCAGTTGTCGGCTTTATCTCACGGCTGAAGCCGTGTGTTTTCGCCTCAAATAATTAAAAAACTACAGCCTGATGGCGAATATCGAAGTACCAACGGCGATCATTCATACAACCGCCACAGTGAGAGGCGTTTGTTTTCTCTCAGAGTGTAATATTTGTTTCGACAGCGTCTGTCTGTATATATGTCAATGCGTGTCCGATCAGTAGAGACAGCGAATTCATTCAATTGGATATAAACGACAAGGAGAACACCCGCGTAGCACGGTGACGTGGAAGCGGAAAGGTATCCGCCACGACACCAGCAATGGGCGAGTGCACCTCTCGAAAGGAGCGAATCACAAAGAACACCCCCATATCCTTGTCGAATACGAAACGCGCCCCGGCGTCACAGTCGAGAACCTGCAACAAGTCAGGGTCGTCTACGACAGGGCAAAAGGGCGCTGGGAACTGCAGTTGGCGTGCAAGCACGAAGCGGAGACGCCCGACGCCCCCGGTAACGAGACGGCAGGTATTGACCTCTACCCCGGGAACCGCCTGAAACAGGACCAGTACGGGTACGGCTACTACTTCCCGAAAGAAATCGCCAACTGTGACGATTCAGGCGGACAACAAGCAACTCGATTGCACGCGGAGTGGTCAGATCGTCGAACCCATTTCTTTCACTCCTTAGTCAAACACATCGTTGAACGATATGTCGAGCAAGAGGTGGGTCAAATCAACAGTGGGAAACTCGCTGGTGTTCGTGAGGACGACAACGACAACTCGAAGAACTGGGGCAAGCACGGCAATCTTGAGTTGCACGCGTGGGCGTTCGACGGGTTCTCGAACATCCTCGAATACAAGGCGAAAGTGGAAGGCATCGAAGTCGGAGAGGTTTCAGAGCGCGACACGAGCAAGACGTATTGTGTCTGCGGGACAGAAGACGATAGTCAGCGGGTCGAACGTGGTCTGTACGTCTGCGAGGAGTGTGATGCGGCGTTCAACGCTGACGTGGACGGGGCGGAAAACATCCATCTCGATATCAACAACACAGAAAGTAACTCCGAGTCTGCTCCCGATTTGGATGGGGATAGCAGTACCGGCTGGTTGGCACAGTCTTCAGTCTACCTCTATGAGTTGTCCCGAGGATTCCAACCGCAGGCACAAGTGGTAGACTGCAAACCGTCATATCCCAACCAAGCGGTTGGATTCCCGCCGCCTTCAGACATGGGAGGATGTCAATCGTGATGATGAGACCGGAACTGATTTAGAACCTGCGTGAACTCCGACGATTATGCCCACGATTGCCGGGTTAGCGAGTAATCGCGGTCGAAATCTCTTACACATCGCGGATCAATCACCTGGAGGCGCGACAATGGAAGTAATCCTGACAAACGATGCAGACGCGCCCGTGCTTGATGCGGCCTCCGCACGTGATATCTCGACGGCAGTGATTGAACGTCCAGATGAACAATCCAGAGAAGAACATGAAGAGCGGGTTCTTGATGCACTCAGCCAGTACGAAATCGATATCATATGCCTCGATGGATACATGCGGGTCCTCACTGAGACATTCATTGAATCAACACCACCGGTGTTGAACGTCCATCCATCATTACTCCCGGCATTTCCAGGATTGAATACGCATGAGCGAGTCTTGGACGCTGATGTTCGGGTGACGGGGTGTACTGTGCATCTTGTCACAGAGGCTGTCGATGATGGTCCGATTATTACACAGGAGTCTGTCCCAGTCCGAACTGATGATGATGTTTCCACACTCAAAGAACGGGTGCGCACGACAGCAGAATTTGTTGCATATCCGCGTGCGATTCGATGGTTCAGTCACGACAAAATCACAATAAATCGCTCTGAGACACCACCGACGGTCTCCATTGATATTGATGATAGCGGTCAGTTTCCAAATAAGAGACATGTGTCGAGTGACCGCGCAGACACACTACGGTACGGGGAAAATCCACATCAAGCAGCTGCTGTGTACGCGGATATGACTGCTTTTGAACCAAGCGTTGTGAGGGCACCACAGTTAAACCGGGAGGCGAAGGAACTATCATATAATAACTATAATGATGCCGATGCCGCATTGCGATTAGTGCAGGAGTTTGAAGACCCAACCGCGGCGGTAATTAAGCATACGAATCCTGCAGGATGCGCAACCGCTGAAACACTAACAGATGCGTACACAGATGCTCTCGCTACTGACCCAATGAGTGCATTTGGTGGGATTGTTGCATTGAATCGGGAGTGTGATGCTGCAACCGCTGGTGAAATTATCGATTCATTCAAAGAAGTCGTCGTTGCTCCGGAGTATACTGACGACGCGGTTGACACCCTCAAACAGCGCGAGAATCTTCGGATTCTAAAGGTAGATTCTGTCGACACGTCTCAGAAGAATGCTCAACAACGAGCACTGATATCGAAGCCGCTTCTTGGAGGACGATTACTTCAAGAACAGGATACGTGGGCTCCATCACGAGATGATCTTGAGATTGTTACCAGTGTTGAACCAACAGCGGAGCAACTACAGACGATGCAATTTGCATGGCGTGTTTTAAAACATGTCAAATCAAATGGAATTGTTCTCGCGGATGGAACCGAGACTGTTGGGATTGGAATGGGGCAGGTATCACGCGTTGATGCTGTTCGATTAGCGGTCATGAAGGCAACAGAGCATGCAGAAAAGGGTGGACCAGCGGGGAGTGTGATGGCTTCTGATGCATTTTTCCCATTCCCTGATGGCGTTGAAACTGCCGCTGACGCCGGTATTGAAGCCGTGATTCAGCCTGGAGGATCTGTAAACGATGAGAAGGTGATTGCTACCTGTGAGGAACAAGATATACCAATGGCATTCACCGGTCACCGTTGTTTCAGACACGATTGAGACGGCGAGGATATATTCAATAACACCGAGAGCACATCATATCCAAAATGAGCTTTGACCTCCTCCAACGGCTCAAGCCGCGGGCTTTCGCCTCAAGCTTCTGTAATGTTTGAGTGAGTGAACAATGTCTACCCATGAATAAATAAAGTCGTAATGGGTTTCAACTGGCATGTAGAATCTCCTTGTATGACCGTCACAATCGTCGGCTCCCAATTAGGAGACGAGGGCAAGGGCGCGCTCGTTGATCTATGGGGAGGCGGCGCCGATGTCGTCGCACGTTATCAGGGTGGCGACAATGCGGGTCACACCGTCGTTGAAGACGGTGATGAGTATAAATTGTCGCTGGTTCCGAGTGGTGCAGTCCGAGACAAGGTTGGTGTGTTAGGCAACGGATGTGTAATCAATCTCAAGACGTTATTTACTGAGATTGACACCCTCCGTGAGCGCGGGCTCACGCCTGATGTCCGTGTCGCCCGTCGTGCACATGTCATTATGCCATATCACCGGGTTCTCGATGGAATTGAGGAAGACGCCAAATCAGACTCTGATCTTGAGGCTGGGACGACTGGTCGCGGAATTGGACCAACGTATGAGGACAAGGCGGGTCGACGGGGAATCCGCATCGGAGACTTACTTGATCCGAGTGTCCTTCGAGATCGACTCGAGTATGTCGTCCCGCAAAAACGTGCACTTGCTGAGAACATTTTTGGGGTTGAGACGGACGAGGCGTTCGATGTTGAATCGCTCTTTACCGAGTATCAGCAACTTGGGAAACGATTGCTTGAAGAAGATATGACGATCAACGCGGGAGAATTCCTCAATAAACACCTGGAGAATGGTTCAACGGTCCTGTTTGAAGGTGCACAGGGAACCTCGATTGATATCGATCATGGAATTTACCCCTATGTCACTTCATCAAACCCCACAGCGGGCGGGGCAGCAACTGGATCAGGCATCAGTCCAACAGTTATTGGTCAAGGTGAAGTCGTTGGCATCATCAAAGCATATTTGTCGCGAGTTGGAACCGGACCACTTCCAACAGAACTCACAGGTACTGATGAGGCGCTTGCAGATCATATCCGAGAGAAGGGTGGTGAATTCGGAACAGTGACTGGGCGTCCTCGTCGAATTGGATGGCTCGATATCCCAATGCTCCGGCATGCGACGCGATCAAATGGATTTACAGGACTCGTCATAAACCATATTGATGTTCTCGCTGGACTTGATGAAGTCTGTGTTGGTCACTCATATGACCTCAACGGCGAGGAACAATTCACAATACCGGCAACAACAGAACGATGGGCAGAATGTGAGCCGAATCTTCGATCATTTGACCCATGGGAGAGCGTTGCATGGAGTGATGTTGCAACCGAGGGATACCAGGCGATTCCAGCAAATGCAAAACAGTATCTTGAGTATCTCACAGACGAACTCAACACCCCAATATATGCGATTGGTGTCGGACCAGACCGGGCTGAGACAATTGAATTGGTCAATCCGTTCAATCTTGATGAGTCATCACAATGAGTGAAGACAGCCTCTGACTCATTGAAGAATCTAAAGAAGCCAAGAATCCGTAGTCTTTTTACCACCGCAATCTTGGCTGTTATCGATGAAAGAGTCACTGATGGATATCCTCTGTGACCCTCTTGATAAGAGTGAGCTTGAACTTGAGGTCGATGAACGTGATGGTGAGGAGATCATCGAAGGGCGGCTTATTGGAACTGAGACTGGTGAGGTGTATCCAATCGAAGATGGAATTCCAAACTTACTTCCCCCAGATATGCGCGAGGAATGAGTAGACAGAGAAGATGAATTGTCTCAATTCGGTAGTGAGGGTGTGAGTTGATATATCAAAATCTGACGACTCCACCTCCAGTTAGAATTATCTTCCGTTTCCAGTGACGATTTTATTTGATAAATCGACGATGATCTAAACCCTTTTACTAGCGGGCGCCGTCACCCAGTTCGTGGTAGAACCACTCACGGTCCGGCTGAACGTTGGGAAGCTCTACGCAGTTGATGCACCTGACGCATTTACCGCTCGTGAGGATTTCGATATCGAATTACAAAACATGGGTGAGTCTGTGCATGTTCACCTCCGGTTTGATGAAGAGCTTTCACGAGGAGCACGGTTGCCCGAGGTCAATCATTATGTTAAATCAGATGAGAGCCGTCGGGTTGGTGTTCGTGTCTCTACTCATCAGTCTCCGATCGAGGGCGAACTCACGGTCGCATCAGGATATGGCTCCGAGAGCGACTATGTTCATGTGACAATTGCAGCGGCAGAATCGAACACCGATGAAACAACAGGGGAAACTGAAGATCAAGAGGCATCTAATACTGATAGCGGGTCAGTGCTTACCCGTGGGTGGGAATGGGTCCAAGCGCGAGGTGATACTAAGAGTGAAATTGGAGGAATTGCCGCTGTCAGCGGGCTTGCACTCGTTGCACTTGTCGTTGCAGTTGTTATTGCGATGATTGTTCCAGATTCGCTCACAGTGCTGTTGGTCGGAACTGTTCTTGGTATGGTAGTTGCAGTCGCACTCGGATTGCTGCTCAACATATTAGATAATTAGTATACAATGTTTATCTGGAATGTCATTATTTTTATAAGAATCAAGACATAACATGATGTTGCTAATAAACTCAGATGAGATTCCTCTCAAAGCCAGTTTGGATATGACCTCATACTAACTGAACTACCCTGATCTCCTGTGGTTAGGTCTCTTTTGCTCTCGTTTGATCAGGTTGAGACTGGCTCTTTCTGCGTCGGAGTTTCCCCCCAGGGGACAGCGGCTCCAGATCCAGCAGGCGAGTTTCCCTCCACAGGCGGTTCAGGGTGTCTCTGTCCTGCCCCGTCTCACCCTTAATTCCGATTTCGATTTCGATTAGACACTCGACCACGACCGGTTGGTGCACGCTTGATATCGCGTGTGAACAATATCGATACGCGGCGTAAGAAGTTCTTCGCATATGATGAACAGAACCAGAATCCGGACCCGACGGACCCGGGCACTGTCTCGCAATCGTGTCTCTATGTCTTCTCTCTCTCCGTCGTCTGCTAATCCAGACTGCAGGAGTTCTGTGGGCGTTCAATTACAGTTATTGATTGGTACAGATCCAAAATCGATGATTGAGATACACTCAATTTACAGGAGGATGAATGATTGATATCGCGGATATGAACGAGTATGAAGCGATGCATATCTTTTCACTGATACGAAGCCGTGCCTATTCTTTCGAGGCATGTCGGTGTTAGGAACCGACTAGCTGTCGGAAGCTTAGATAAAAATCTGAGCTTATATGTATGAGAAGATTAATAAATCAATTATTATAAGGTATATTATACATCTTCATTAGCCTCGGTGTTACCCTCAGGTCGAGTCTCAGCTGCGTGATTGGTGCGATCATCATCATCACCCTCATGTAACTCACCTTTAGACTCTGTCTCATCATGGTCAGTGTTTTCTGCTGTATGTTTTTGAGTCTGACTTGCATCCGTTGACGGTTCCGTTGGTGTGCCTGAAAGACGACCCTCCTCGTCGACTCGCTTTGCACGAAGGAACCGGGTTCGGTACTGATTAGCCCCCTCATACACATCGGCTTCTCGGATCTCACCAACCCGACCGTCAGCAACAGCATCGATGATGGCTTCGAGCTGTTCTTTCTCAGATGGTGTCAGATCAAATTCGTATGTTCGTTCATCCTCCTCCTCAAGCTTTGTCCATCGACGTGATGCTGCGATGACAAGTGAGCAGGGTTCCCGACAGGGAAACGCGCCTGTTCCCCCATCAGCCTCTAATTGATCATCTTCGGTATACTGCCACTCACGACGTTTTAGACATTGTGAGTCCACACAACAGGCTTCTGCGACCCACTCAACAGCCGAGCGAGGAAGTTCTTCAACAACACCGTAGATACCAGTTTGGCGGTCGACTGTCTCACGCCAGTGTGTAATATCAAGCTCACCGTTGCGTTCAAGATTCCAGTTAGCGATTGAGGCTGGGTATAGAAAATTAATTGTCTCGACTGCATCGCGTGCATCAAGATCTGGGAATACCCACCCTGTCTGAAGCGATGGTGCCGTCTGTAATGGTCGGTAACGACCGCGATCATCATATGTTGAAATCTCACGGGCATCACGCGGGTCTGTGTGTGTCTCAAGTGCTCTTGGCGCAGTTCCTTTGTCATCTTGATGTCGAATATCGTACTGACGGCGACCGTGGTCATCGAGTGTCGCTATCAGCTGTATTTCTCCCCACTCAGTGAGACATCCGTCGTCAGAACGAAGAGCTGTATATCGTGTGATGACATCGTCGTTATGTGCACCCTCTGCATGTCGGAGGAAACTCCGGCGGTGACGACCAAGTTCTGAAAGGCTCGATTCCCAGTGGTACCAATTTGTGACATAGGGGGCAAGCTCTTCAGTTGTGATATAATCGAGTAAATCCGTGTGAGTCAGTCCAGACACCTCAATCGATGGGGTCTCGACTCGGTATCCATCATCGGTAGTCGTAATCGAGAGACCATCGAAATCGATCTGATTCGCTGTGTCAGTGAGATGGGTTATCAACGCTTCGCTGACATTGCCTGATACCTTAATCATCCGCGACTGTCGTTTCGCGAGTCTGCTCACGAACCGTTTCTATCGCTGTAGAGATGTCTGCGCCGGCATCAGCAGCACGTTCGAGAATCACATCTGCTGTGAGTCCTTCCGTCCCAACAGCACCTGCATACCAGATTCGATGATCATCCACAGTCGCAGGGACATCATATCCTGTTCGATAATCATCTGTCAGACCCATATCCTCCGGAATGTCCTCCTGCGTGTGGAATCCATCCGCAACGAATAATGGGACAACGACGATGTCAGTGGTGTCAAAGAAGCTAGTTACATCATCCACTTCGGGGTCTTCGTCCATATAGAGCGCTTGGACCTCATCAAATCGGTCAAGTTCACGGACGCGGTCGGCATGATACTCAATCGCTTTTGCAGAGTTTTCATTTCGCTCGGTTCCATGACCAACGACTGCGAGCCCGAATCCCTCACCAACTGCTGGGTCACCTGTGACGGTCTCAGCACGCCGAACAAGCACGTCAGTCATTGCTTCATGAGTGCCAACGGGACCACAGTAATGAACTGTTTGACCGGTGTCAGTAGCTGCGAGTGTCGCTGTATCGGCATTTAGTCCATCGGAGTCCCATTCAGAGACATCCCACCCGTCCAATCGAAGTTCCCGAGGAATAACCTGCTCTGTAAAGTAGCCTTCGCTGATGAATAATGGAACGAGATATATTTCATCAGCCTCAACAGTTCGAAGAACCTCCCGAAGTGGTGGCTCTTCTTTCCAAAAGCCAGTTCTAACCTCATCAAAAGCACCGCTTGCGCGGATAGTATCTGCATGCTGGTGTGTTGGGGTCGACGAATCAGGGTTGAGATGCGACCCGTGTGCGACAATGACGAGGGCTTGCATATATGAGTATTTCAGCTAGCGTCCTCTTATTAACTTCGGGTTCCGTCGATGGCTTCTTTCATCCTCTCGCTGAGGCTGCGGCAAGCAGCAACGGTCTCGATAGCTTCTCCCAGCAAAAGCCCGGAAACCTCAATCAGTGCGAGCATACCGATATTCCTTTTTGATCTTTTCCTGTACGAGACAGACAAGGATCAGGAGGAAAGATCGATGCTGTGCTAACAAGCCGCCACTCAATTCCTGGGGGCTCTCAATTATTTTATTAATCGGAATAAAGATCATCTGATTATTCGTGAGCAACGAATCTGTCGCAGACACACAGATATGAACGCGCGTCTGTCACGGACAGATTCCGTATCCACCTCATTATCTATCAGTCGTGCAGAGTGAGTTCGGGCGACATATAGTAACCTCTGCATGAAAAAATCATATTCATATGTCACTCGCCGCTGAAACGCGTGCTGCCGCCCGTGCTCATCCCTGGCTAATGACCGCACTCCGTGCTGGTATCGTTAATTATCGCGCTGCTGCGTCGTTTCTTGATATCGATGGTGACAGTGACTCAGTTGCCCGAGCGCTTCGTCGATTCGCTGATACTCTTGATGAGTTTACCTCAGCTGATATCTCTGGTGTCACAGTCCGGATGCATCATGGTGTTGATATTGTGAGTGATGATTGCGGTGTAGTGCAACAGCAGGACGAATCGGAGAGTGATATTTTATTACGAGTCACTGATGATTGCATTCTCACAACTGATGGACGGCTCTCTGCTATTATCGTCGATAATATCTCTGAAATAAGTATCTCAGCTTTTATCACAGCACTTGGATGCGTCCAGACAGAGGAAATTACTATTACTGCGACCGGCAGTACCCGCGATATGTTTATTATCGTCGTCCCGCGTGAGGAGGGTGCAAATGCACTTCGAAGTATCGAAGCCGCACTGACAGTTATTCCGACGAGTTGAAACCATCCACGTGAGTAGCCACCAGTAATGACATTGTCCGTGACAAACACTCTAACGGGCGAACGCGAAGAGTTCGAACCGCGTGGTGATGAAGTGCTGTTATACGTCTGTGGACTCACTGTCTCGGACCACGCACATTTGGGACATGCCAGATTATGGGTACATGCGGATATGATGCATCGTTGGCTTGAGTATCAGGGATATGACGTCCGGCACGTCGAGAACTTTACCGATGTTAATGAAAAGATCGTTGCTCGGGTCGGTGAGGATGATCTTGGTGAGACTGAGGCAACTGTTGCAGACTACTTTACGAATAGCGTGATTCAAGATATGCGCGAGTTGAATCTCAAGCGGGCAACAGTTTATCCGCGCGTTTCTGAGCATATTCCAACAATTATCGATCTTGTCGAATCTCTTCTTGAAAATGGATATGCTTATGAGTCAAATGGGTCCGTATATTTTGATGTTACCGCATTCGATGGATACGGTGACCTTTCAAATCAACAACTCGATGAAATGGAGACACAAAGCCCTGCGGATGAACGTGCTGAAAAACAGCATCCGGCTGATTTCGCGTTATGGAAGGCTGGTGCTGTTGACCCAGATGACGTGACGGAGCATCGATCAGAAAATCTTGATTCACTTGAGACCGCTCGTGGACAGACATGGAGTGCACCATGGGGAGAGGGACGACCAGGATGGCATATTGAGTGTTCAGCAATGTCGATGGATCATCTAGATGAGACACTGGATATCCACGTTGGAGGGCGCGACCTCGTTTTTCCACATCATGAAAATGAAGTCGCACAAAGTGAGGCAGCGACTAATCAGCAATTCGCACGATATTGGCTTCACGTCGGGTTACTCCAGTCAGCAGGCGACAAGATGTCTTCAAGTATCGGTAATATCCTCACAGTTAAAGAAGCACTTGATGAGTATGGTGTCAATGTTCTCAGGATGTTTTATCTCGCAACGGGATACCGAAGTGAGCAAACGCTCGGAGAATCCGAACTTGCAGAAGCGACCGAGCGGTGGGATCAGTTGAGCCGTGCATATGAGACGGCTGTTGAGGCATCTAATAGCACTGACGCTTATGCAGTTGTCGAGAGTGAATCTCTTCGATCAAGTGTCTCAGAAACACAGTCATCATTCACCAGCGCGATGAACGATGATTTCAATGTTCGCAAAGCAATGGCTGCTCTTCTTGAACTTGCCACAGCCGTGAATCGACATATCGACTCACAAGAACGATATGATTATTATGGTCTGTATATGGCGATTGAGACGTTCGAAGCTCTTGGTGGAGACGTTTGTGGACTCGAATTTGGGAATCGATCGACCGGTGATGGGACGGTTGAGGTTGCTGAAGAGCTTATCGAACTCATATTAGATGTCCGTGAGACAGAGCGAGAAACAGGAAATTATGACCGAGCAGATAAGCTTCGAGAGAGACTCAACGATATCGGAGTTGAAGTTGAGGATAATGGTGAAAAAACAACATATCGGGTGAGAGAGTACTGAACTCGGGAGTGATCTAAGGGTTCCTCAAGCAAGCGAGACGGACAGCCCACATGATTCTGAGTTCACTCTCGATTTTGATTTCGATTTCGATTTTGATTCGAGGAATCAATAATGTACATCCTCTGACGTTGTAAACAAGTCTGAATCTGTCGGAACGCTGAATATTCCAATCCGAACACCAGCATCAAGCCAGCCATATCCGTACGAAAACGCTGCGAGTGCGTTCACAGGATCATCAGCCGCTCTAAAATGTCGACCATCCTCAAGATATGAGTGAGCCATCTCACGGGTTTCACGGGCTGCGCGACCGAGTGGCGTCGTCGGTGGAACCGCGATTTCTGCCATTTCAAGCGCATCTGTGAGCATTTGCTCATACTGATCTGTTTTTGCAATTAATTCAGCAGTCATGCTCAGTCCTTAGTGGTCGAGCACAAAGGACCATCGCACAGACACAAGATACTGTGAGCAGCTATCAATAAAGTCTGAGAATGATGAGAGATTCTGTCCGTGAGAATCTGATCTAAACTATAGTATTGTGTGTTATGTACATTTCTGTTGGACGGAACTCGCACACAACAGCGAAGATTAAAAGAGTGGGTCGGTCAAATATCACAGTACATGACAACACAGACTGACGAGTCTGCTGAGCACCGGCGGCTAGTGATTGCCGGATCAGGAATTGCTGGTCTCTCAGCAGCGATATACGCTGGGCGAGCAAATAATGATCCGCTGGTGCTTGAGGGTGATGAGCCTGGAGGGCAACTTACGTTGACCACTGAGGTTGAGAATTATCCTGGATTCCCTGAAGGGATTTCTGGACCGGAGCTGATTCAGAACATGAAATCACAAGCAGAACGCTTCGGGGCAGACATTCGTCACGGCGCTGTTGAGACGGTCAATGATGATGAACGACCGTTTATTTTGACTCTATCGAACGGTGATACATACACGACAGATGCATTGATTGTCGCATCAGGTGCATCCGCGCGGACACTCGGCGTTCCCGGTGAGGATGAGTTGATGGGATATGGGCTTTCGACATGTGCGACCTGCGACGGAGCGTTCTTCCGCGGAGAGGAAGTTATGGTCGTTGGCGGTGGTGATGCCGCGATGGAGGAGGCTAGTTTCCTCACAAAGTTTGCTTCGACAGTCCATCTCGTTCATCGTCGTGAAGAGTTCCGAGCCGAGGATTACTGGATCGATCGGCTGATGGAGCATGTTGATGATGGTGATGTTGAGATCATGCGGAACACTGAGCTGGTTGAATTGCATGGAACACGTGAAGAGGGCGTTGATCATACGACACTTGTTCAGCATCCCGAAGGCTATCCAAGTGAAAAACTTGATGACCCAGACACCGAAAGATTCGAGTTTGATGTCGGAGCAGTATTCTATGCAATCGGACATACGCCGAATACTGAGTATCTACATGATACTGGTGTAACGCTTGATGACCGTGGATATCTTGACACCGCAGGTGGTGATGGCGGGGGGCAGACCGAGACAGATGTTCCTGGGATTTTTGCTGCAGGAGATGTCGTTGATTATCATTATCAACAGGCAGCAACTGCCGGCGGGATGGGTGTAAAAGCTGCTCTTGACGTTGATGAGTATCTTGAGGATCTTGAGCGGAGCCAAGCAACGACAATCGACACTGATGTGGCAGCCGTCGAAAGTGATGACTGAGATTGTGACTGTCAATTGAGAACGAGTTTGAGTGTCAATTTCTGCTCTCTGATCTCATCATAATAGTCGGTGGTACTGTGAGTTTTTTCTCTTATTTGAAAGAAAGCGGAATGCACAAACGGACGTTCCAACTCAGCTCAAGTTATCCCAGTTGAGTGTGGTCTCGGGGAGACACGGTAATCACAGTATAGATGACTGAGACAACCGCTGTCCCACAGACCCTTATGTACCGCCTGTTGTAACTACATATGGTCTCAACAGAAACCTACACGATTGAAGACCCAAACGGGAATACTGAGGATGTCGAACTTCCCGCTGGTCTTCCAGATATGTTCACCGAACAAGGAGAAGATTCGATTGCAGTGGTGTGTGATTTGATTATTCAGTCATTTGCACAACAATCACATGCTGTTGTCCATCACAGTGAGGGTGAGACACCGGCAGATCTTGAAGAACTCAACGACGAGATGGAGTCGTTATTTGAGGATCGCTTTGGAGTTTCGCTGAGTGAAGCAATGGGACATAACCACTGATTGCGAAGACAGCCTACTCAGGTTATCTAGATGTCGTTCAGACGACCGTGTTATTGCAACCGACGTGTCGTCTCGACAAGGGGATGTCGTCCGTACTCAACGATATCAATGTCATCGATTGAGTAAAGTCCCTCCTTTTTTGCCGTCCGCTGCATTCCCAACTCGACAGGGTCATCGACAATAATAACATATGCTTCCATCTCATCGATTCCAATCTCTGCAGCAGCCATGACGCGGTGATGACCATCAGCAAGGAGTAATGCGCCGGCAGTGTCGATTGCAACAAGTGGTTCCGCAAGTCCACGCTCAAGTTCATATTGTCGTCCCTCGAGTTCGTCTCCATACACGCGGCTTTGTGTTGGAACGAGATTCTCAAGTGTGATTGAGCGACGCTCCTGTTCGACGGAAATACCATGGATCTGCTCGAGCGTCCGCATCAGTTTGCCAACTTTCTCTGGCGTCGCACGCTCAATCTGTGACCGAACAACATCAGTATTGGAGATAATCCCAACAAGATTCCCTGCATCATCAACAACAGGGAGCTTTTGAATTCCTGATCGGAGGATAACCCGCCCAGCGTCAACAACTGCCATATCCGGATGTGCGACAATAATATCTTCAGTCATGACAGTAAAAATAGGAGCTTCATCATCAACCAATAATAAATCACAGGCGGTTACAACTCCCTCAACAGTTCGCCCCTCCGAGACAGGGAATCCAGTATGACCAGCGGTATTTTTGATCTGATGGGCAACATCAGCAACGGTGTCAGTCGGCGACACGGTCTGGACATCGCATGTCATATACTCATCGACAGTCGCCTTCTCACTCATGATACTGCGATTGTCAATCAGTACTAAAAAACGTACTCATCATCAAAGTATGGCGATAAACGGTCGTTATTTGCTTTTTTTCGGGAACTGAAACGAGCCCAGAGATGATTTATGTTCCTCAGGTTCGAGTACGGTTGTCTTATCATCTAATGCTCCAAACACTCGTGTCGAGATTGCGTCTGAGACAGTTGTATACAGATCTTCTGTGGATTCTTCTTCTGTTGAAGTGAGCGCATCAACTGGGACCTGTGCGCCAGCCAAATCAGCGTGTCCACCGGCACTTCCAACACTTCCAAGCGCACTCCGAAGCGTCTCGCCAAGGTCAATATCAACACCGCGTGCTCGTCCGGAGAGATAGACCGTCTCATCCATCCATCCGTATATAATGACAATCTTAACACCCTCAAGATTCAGTACATGATCCGCTGCCTGAGCAAGCGAATCACGGTCAGTGATGCTACCCACATTCGAGGTAAGCGCATCACCACGAATGTCGCGATTTTGGATCGCATGTGAGAGTGTATCAAGAACGGCAGAAGTCATCTGTGGAGATTCAACATTGTCAAGTATTGAAAGATCCGCGTGTGTCAGTAACCACGCAGCCGCCTCAAAATCTGCTGTTGAGACTTCTCTTGCAAAGTCGTTCGTATCAGTTCGAATTCCGAATAAGAGTGCCGTTGCAACAGATTCAGTTGGCGCCGCATTTATTCTGCGAAGATAATCCGCGAAGATAGTGCTTGTTGCCCCGACATTCCGGCGGAGATCAACAAAGGATGCCTCGACGCTTGCCCGTGGTGGATGGTGATCAACGACAATATCAACGGCAGTGTTTGGATCGAGCTCGTCGTTGACTCCTGGGCGTGAGTGATCGACGAGTGCAATACTGCCATATGTCTCAACATCGGTTTCTGTCTCGAATTCGATCAGATCAATGTCGAGAAGATTGACTAGCGCCCGGTTTTCCTGATGTGAGATCGAGCCATAATAACAGAGATCAGTATCAATACCGACTTTATCCGCGAGTTCGGCAAGTGCAAGGGCACTCGCGATTGCATCTGGATCAGGAGCGTCATGCATCACAATCGCCAGGGTGTCGTCAATCGCACGCAGTGTCGTGAATAGTTGATGAAGTTGCCCAGCACCTGGATGTGTCAGTATATCAGTAAACCGGCTTATCAGCGCCTGTTGGGCATCAATAACGTGATTACTCACACGGTTGATCCGCTGTCGTGTCTGATCAGAGGCTGCTGAAGGAATATGGCTGGTGATATGTGTGTTCGGAAACTCCGCTCGGGCAGTCTCAGCCGTGATTGCATTTTGTTTGGCTTCGTCACCGGCGATGAGGACCATATCGGCGGCTGAAGGATACACTGTCGAGTCGTCAGGGGCAGCCCGTATGTGATGTATCTCCGCACCGTTGAGTGACTCAAAAACGGTCTCATGCTGTGTGACGATAGTGAGACGTCCAGATCGATCGAGAAATTCCTCAACCGCATCATGGACGGCAGAGCCACACCCAAGTAGCAACCGCCGATTCATGTCCCATAATCCACACGCGGACGCTAAAACACTGCCGTCATTACAGTATTATTCGAATCGAATGAGAATGATCCCAGTAAGAAGTCGATGAACGCCGATATCGATCCGGGCAATGCAGGCGTACCGATGACTTCTGTTAAAGAGCAATTACCACAGGATAGAGATCTGAGGTTGTATCGCTCAATTATCAGGTGTTGGGACTGTGAGTATCTCTGTCAATACTCGACACAAAACAGAGCGCGCAAACAAGCGTTCTCCGGTCAACAACTGAGTGTGGTCTCGGAGGGAAACAGTGTTTATGTTCAGCGTGCTAACAATCGATACAAACAGAAGCTAACGATTCTAAAACAGTGTTGTTGCAACAGTTTGTGCGGTTTCGACAACCGGACCGAATGCAGGCAGTAACACAAGTGTTCCAACGCCAGCGAAAAGAACTGCAGCATAGAGTCCGGTGGGGCGAGAGTCAAGTGCTGAGAGATCTTGTGTTGGTGACTCAATCCACATTGCTCTGATAACACGGCTGTAATAGAACAATGATAATGCGCTATTGACAGCACCAACAGCCGCGAGCCACCAGAATCCAGACTCAATCGCTGAGTAAAACAGCGCATACTTCGAAACGAATCCACCGAACGGTGGAAGCCCAGCGAGACTGAATAAAAACACTGTCATTGCAACAACAGCAATCGGTGCACGTGTTATGAGTCCATTATAATCCTCAAAGGTTCGACCAATACCCCAGTGTTCGACAAGTGCAATAAACAGGAACGCACCGGTATTCATGAATCCATATACAAACAGATGCGCCATCGACGCCCCGAGCACATCACCGTTTGGACCACCAGCAGAAAGTGCTGCAAGACCGATGAGCGCATAGCCTGCATGTCCGATTGATGAGTATGCAAGCATTCGCTTTACCGTTTGTTGAGTTGCAGCTGCAAAGTTACCAAGAGTCATCGTCGCAACAGCCAGCACTTGGAATGCAAGCACCCAATCGATTCCAACCGGAAGTGAACTCAGTGGAAATGCCTCAATGAATACGCGGAAGGCAACAGCAAATCCAGCAGCCTTCGATGCAGATGAAAGAAACGCCGATACCGGTGCTGGAGCCCCTTCATATGCTTCTGGTGCCCAGAAATGAAACGGTACAGATGCAGTCTTAAATGCGAATCCACCGGCAATCATTAAGATACCAATTCCGAGGACACCGATGAGTTCTGTTTCTGCAACTGACTCAGCAATCTCACTCAGAAGCAGTGATCCGGTGGCTGCGTACACAAGACTGATTCCAAAAACGAAAACAGCCGATGATAACGCTCCAATGAGGAGGTATTTTAATCCAGCCTCGATGCTCCCTCGATCCTCCTTGAGGAAAGACACAAGTGCGTATGATGGAAGTGATGCAAGTTCGAGGCTCACAAATGCGGTTGCAAGCGAGTTTGACATTGACATCAATGCCATCCCTGTTGCTGCAAACAATATCAGTGAGTAAAACTCAGCCTTGTATCGTTGAGCACTCACATAATCATATGAGGCAACTGCAACCATCGCCGTTACAATAGTAAAAATCAATGTAAAGAATAGACTCAGCCCGTCAATGATGAGCGCATCACCATACAACGTGATAGCACCACCCGTCTGCGCCTGTCCAAGTCCACTAATCAGGAACCATCCGGTAATCCCGAATGCAAGTAGCGACCCCACCGCAGAGACTCCAGCCAGCAGCAAATCGTTCGATGCTTCAGTAACGATTGTATCAACGAGTAACAGTATGAGCCCAGTCGCTGCAAGAAGAATGACCGGGGTGAGCACCAATATCCCAGACGGGAGCCCCGGTTGTGACTGCAAGACGGCTACATCAGCCATCGAGAACATTGATGGGGTCATTATATGCCACCCCCTGTGAGGATTGGTGTAACTGCCTCTTGAATCATCCCGAAGAACAAGTCAGGAGCAACGCCTAATGCAATAACAAGAGCTAACAGAACTGCAAGAGGTGCAATATCATGCATTGCAGCCGTCGTGACCTCATACTCACCATCAAATGAGAATGGTCCAAAGAGTGTTCGCTGCATTGCAAAGAGAAGATATCCTGCAACAATCACAATTCCAAACATCGCTGCTGCGGTGAACAGTGGCATTGCAGTGTGCACTGTCGAAGCAAATGCGCCCTTAAAAATAAAGAATTCACCAGCGAAGCCAGCCATTAGCGGGAGCCCCATATATCCAAACGCTCCTGCAACGAAAATCCCAGCAGTAACGGGCATACGGTCTGCAATACCGGACATATCACCGATCATGCGCGTGTGGGTAATATTGTAAATCACCCCGACAGACATGAACATCAATCCAGAGATGAGTCCATGAGCGACCATCTGGAATGTCGCGCCACCGACACCATACGTTGTGTATGCAATTAATCCAAGAATGACATATCCCATTGATGATACTGACGAATATGCAATGATACGTTTGAGATCCTGTTGTGCAAGGGCAAGCAATGCGCCATAGATAACGCTAATCACAGCAATACCTGCAATCGGAACAACGAGGTCAATCGCCACATCAGGCATCATCGTAAAATTATATCGAAGCAGTGCATAAGTCCCCATTTTGAGAAGAACGCCGGCAAGCATCACAGACACGGGGGTTGGAGCTTCGACATGAGCATCTGGTAGCCACGTATGCAACGGCGCGACGGGCACTTTGACAGCAAACCCAACGAACATTGCACTGAAGGCAACAAGTTTCAGCGTCGCAGCATCGATACCCCCAAATGCGGTGAGACTTCCCGCACGAAGAGCCTGTGTGATTTCAGGAAGTCGCATCGATGATACTGATGAACCAAGTCCAAATACCAATGCGATGAATCCGATAAACATCGCGAGTGATGCAATATTCGTATATACGAAGAATTTGATCGCCGCATATCGACGATTCGGACCGCCCCAAACCCCAATTAGGAAATACATCGGGACCAAGACAGCCTCCCAGAAAATAAACCAAACAAAGAAATCAAGCGCGGTAAAGACACCGAGAAGGTTTGCTTCCATGAATAACATCAGTCCATAAAACTGGGACTGTCGATCATCAATCGGTGTCCATGCACTAACAATCGCAAGCATCGTCAGAATGGTTGTGAGAACGATAAGTGGAAGACTGATGCCATCGACACCGACGAACCAGTGAAGATCAAGTCCACCAAGCGTCAGCCAGATGATATCGGTTTGATATGCAATAGACCCACCTAGAAGCGCATTCCCGGTCGCATCGTATTGTGCCCACATCCAAAGGCTTCCAAGAATTGGCACAACACTCGCAATTGCAGCAAGTCGACCAGCGACATTATCTGGAACGGCAAAAATAACCAATGCAGCAATAAATGTAAACGCAATAAGGAGTTCAATAATCATACAAACCACCCTCCCATAAGTCCAAGTCCAACAAGCAGTGCTGTCAGTCCAAGCGTCAGCAACGCTGCATAGTTACTGACAATACCTGTTTGAATCCGCTTGATCCGACTGCCAGCAAATAAGCTGACACCAGAAACGCCGTTGACAATCCCATCAACGACACCTTGATCAAGTTTATTCGCAACACGAGCAAGCGGTTGTGTAAAGCCTGTTGCAATCCAGACCTGATATTCGTCCTGATAATAATTGTTGTATAACATTGTTTTGAAACTCCCAAGCCGGTCGGTGTGAGCGACTGGCTCAGGGACGTTGTATAATTGATATGCTAAGAGGAATCCAGCAAGCGCCAACCCAAGTGACACCACGCCAGGGAGGATTGGGCTCAATTCAATACCAGCTGCACCATAGCCGGCAACATCGTGTAAGAGTTCGTGATAGTGTTCGACAGTGAGACCACCAAAGCCATGTTCAAGCCATTTATGTAGGAACTCGATGTGTAATCCAGTTAGTTTCGCAACGGGCGTCATATTGAGAAAGCCCGTTGTTGCGGCGAGAATCCCAAGAACAGTCAGTGGAATTTTAATATTCATACCAACACCCTCTGGGTCACGAGCTGTCTCTGATCGGGGGTCACCATGGAAGGTCAAAAATACCATCCGGAAAGTGTAGAATCCGGTGAAGAATACAGCGATAAGTCCCATTGCATACGCGGCGAGAAGAATCGTGTTTCCATCGAGTCCATGTAACAACGTCTCATATAGTACCTCATCTTTCGACCAGAATCCAGCAAATGGAACAATTCCAGCGAGTGCGAGCGACCCAGCAACAAACGTATAATATGTGACTGGGAGCTTTTCTTTCAGTCCACCCATTTCCCACATATCCTCGGTGTGATGCATCGCAATAATGACGGATCCTGCGCCAAGGAATAACAGCGCCTTGAAAAACGCATGTGTCAGAAGATGGAACGTTGCAGCAACGTAGCCACCACCACCGAGACCGAGCATAATATAGCCATATTGTGAGATTGTTGAATACGCAAGCACTTGCTTGATCTCGCGTTTGACGACACCCATCGTTGCAGCAACAAGTGCTGTGAACCCACCAAAGAATGCAATCACGGCGAGCGCGGTGGGTGAAAGCGCATAAAATCCATACATCCGCGCAACAAGATACACGCCAGCAGCGACCATTGTCGCAGCGTGAATCAGGGCTGAAACGGGTGTTGGACCCTCCATCGCATCTGGAAGCCACGTATGAAGTGGGAATTGTGCTGATTTTCCGATGACACCACCAAGAATCAGCAATCCAACAATCGTGAACCATAGCTGTGGTTCAAACCCGAATGTTCGGACAGACTCAGAAGCCTCTCCTAATAATGCTGCCTCTGCGAGTGCTGGGAATGACTCACTACCAGCAAATGCGGCTGTTCCAAACGTCGCAAAGATAGCAACAACACCAACGAGGAAGAAGTAATCTCCAAATCGTGTGACGAGAAATGCCTTCTTGGCTGCGCTTGGTGGACCTGATTCGCGGAACCAAAATCCAATGAGAAGATATGAACAGAGCCCAACAAGTTCGAAGAACATGAATGCCATCAGGAGATTATCTGCAACGACAAAACCAAGCATCGATGCAGAAAACAGTCCAAGCCCGGCGTAATATCGCGGGAGTCCGACTTCGCCTTCATCATTCATATACCCAAGACTGAATATATGAACGAGAAATGAGACGAGTGTCACAATAACCAACATCATCGCCGAGAGTGGGTCGATGAGGACACCAAAGGTGAGATCAACCACATCAAGACCGTGAGCCCACGTATATATTGTCGCGGTATATACACGTCCCTCAGCAACAGCGACTGCGGTCGCGATTGCGATTAGTAATGACCCACCGGTTGCGGTAATCCCAGCGAGTGCTCCGCCTTTTGGAAGTCGATTACCGATAGCGAGCGCCGTAAGGAATGATACAAACGGTAAGAGGATAATCGTTGGTATCAAATCGAAGATTCCAACCATATGTTACCACCTCATTGTTGTGGCGTCGGTAACGTCGACATCATCGAAGTTACGATATAACACGAGAATAATCCCGATCCCAATTGCAACCTCTGCTGCGGCAAGCGCCATGACAAAGAGCCCAAAGGTTTGTCCGGTAACATTCCCCCACAGATACGAAAACGCAATGAGATTGATGTTTGCAGCATTTAACATCAGCTCAACTGACATCAAAAACAACAGTGCATTCCGTCGTGTGAGAACGCCGAATAATCCGGTACAGAACACTGCTGCTGAGAGAACGAGATAATACTGTGGTGTAAGCATTACTCGTCACCTTCGTTGAAAACATGATTCTTGAGCTTTTGTCCACCATCAGCAATAACTGACGAATCCTCATCAGAGCGGTCACGCCGTGCAAGATGGATCGACCCATCGAGTGCAACATCAAGCGTGAGTGCAATAATAATAAATGCAGCAAGGAAGCTCTCGCCAGCGACATCACCGAGATCAAGATTAAAAATCGCATAGCCGATACTCGCAGTGATATTTGCATTTGCAGGGAATCCCTGTGGCTGTGGGAATGATGCAGACAGGAACGCCGCGGTCATCACAGCAAATAATCCGACGGCAGCGAGTCCTGGCAGAAGATGCGATCCAAGTTTCAGTTTTGGTCGTGTTGTCATATATTGCTTCCCTCCGGTTGCGTTCGCGTTAGCATCACAGCAAATGTGACAAGAATCAATACCCCACCGACATACACGAGAATTTGCATTACGGCGAGGAACTCCGCCTGCAGCATGACGTAGTGTACTGCAACGCTCAATAACGCCGCTCCAAGCAAAAGTGCAGAATGCCACACATCCTGCATGAGAACGACGCCTAAACTGCACCCGACGGTTACGAGCGCAAACAGCACAAATGCAACTGTCTCATAAACCATTATACGTGTCTCCTTGAGGTATCCTTTTGAAGATTTCGAGAAGTTCTCGCGAGCGATACCAATCGGGTACCTCTCATTTAAATATCAATGAGTAAGATTCACACGCTTTACTGACACAATAATTCCAGAAATGAGTTGAGATCTCTCATTATCCCGCTGTCTGTGAATGAGATGTGCTCAAATACAAACACAGAAATAAACTTCAATGCCGGTATTAGTTGTGATCTAATTACACTGTTGAGTTTCAATTGGATATCATCTTGCAATCATAATATCAACGAAGATCCTATGTCCGGCTCTCATAATCCGCGGTGTCACCAGCTATGAGCATACGAGTATAGTATCGACTCGTGCGCTTTAGATGAAAAACTGAGAGAATATCCAATTCAACTTATGCAATCGAGGAGATTAGTTACTGATAATCGACCTCACCGGCTCCCTCATCAATCCACCCGCTGCGGTCTGGTTCACGAGAATTGAGTGGATCAATATCTTTATACCACGGCACGTTTTTCAGTTGCTCCATATTGTAAACAAACTCGTCTTTTGTATCTGCGGTAAACTCGAAATTCTGTGTCAACAAAATGGCATCAACAGGACAAACCTCCTCACATAATCGACAGTATATACACTGTCCGATATGGAGATTATACTGTTCGCCGTTTCGTTTGTCATCCTGTACAATCTGGATTGTATCATTTGGACAGACTTTTTCACACTGCCGGCACCAGATACAGCGCTCTTGACTGAATTTATGTACCCCACGGAAGCGGGGGCTGACCTCTGGAGCGACATCAGGGTACTCGACTGTGAATGTTTGTCCGTCCAATGCGTGCTTCATCGTTGTTGCCATTGATTTAAGCAGTCCAATCATGCTATCACTCCCACGATAATGGCCGTGAGTGCCAGATTTGCGAACGAGAGGACAAGCATCCCCTTCCAACCGACATCAAGAAACTGGTCGACACGAAGTCGCGGAATCGCTGATCGAACCCACTGTGTGAAGAAATAAAACAACCAGATCTTGATTGTAAACCAGATGAATCCCGGAAGAACCGGACCGGCAGGACCACCCAGGAATAACGTCGCTGCGATGGCACCGCCAAGAAAGATGTGGATAAATTCACCAAGATAAATCAAAACAAAATATACTGATGAGTACTCAGTTTGATATCCCGCAACAATCTCCGTTGGCGCCTCAGGGATATCAAATGGGTTTCGACCCACTTCTGCGAGGTTTGCAATCACAAATAACACAAACGCGAATGGATTCACGAATGCAAACCACTGTGGAATTGTCACACCAGCAATTGAGATGAGTGGTTCAGTTTGCTGTGCAACAATTGCACTTGTTTGGAGCGTGCCGGTGAATAAGATAACTGAGGCTCCTGTAATTACGAGGGGTATCTCATAGGCAATGTTCGATGCAATCGCGCGAAGTCCACCGAGTAATGAGAACTTGTTGTTCGAACCATACCCCATCATAATGAGCCCGACCGATGCAATCGAACCCGCTGCGAATGCAAAGACAATTCCCGTTTCAGGATCAGCCAGTTGAATCCCACTTCCCATTGGAATCACAGCGAATCCGAGTAATGCTGAAAATGGGATAACAAGCGGTCCAAGATCCCACGCTGGGCGGTCGACACCCTCAGGAACGACAAGTTCCTTTGATAATAACCGAACCGCATCGGCGACGATAACGAGTAAGCCGAATGGACCAATACGATTGACTGCAATCCGGTCTGTGAACGCGGCTGTAATCTTTCGCTTCGCCCACGGTCCTGCAACAGCTGTTTGGACTAATAATAGATTGGCAATCACGAATGCACCAATCAACCCACCAACAATCGCTCCGATAGTTCCTGAAAGACCGAGGAGGTTAGCAATCGTCTCAGGAAGCAGCGTTTTCGACTGCAGTAGCGCCGACATTAGCGGTCCACCTCACCCAGGACAATATCGAGACTGCCAAGTGAGGCAATCATATCCGGGATATACTCGCCGTTGGACATTTCGGGAAGTGTCTGCAGATTCGAAAAGCACGGACTCCGGATTTTAAACCGCCCTGGTTCCTCGGTGCCATCGCCACGGATGTAGATACCAAGTTCACCTTTGGCGCCTTCGACAGCACGATAGATCTCAGCGTCATCATCCGGGCGGAGTGTTCGGGGGACATTGGACTGTATGGTGCGCTCGTCCTCGGGCCATCCCTCAAGAATATCAACACACTGTTCGATAATTTTTGCAGATTCCTCGACTTCACGAAGTCGGACAAGAAGTCGACTGAAGTTGTCACAGCCATCCTCGGTAACAACGTCCCAATCAAGTTCGTCATAGTACCCATATGGGTCATCGCGACGAAGATCATAATCGATACCAGACCCGCGAGCGACCGGTCCTGTTGCACCGTAGGATTTTGCTTCTTCAGGTGGAAGCACGCCGGTGTCAATCGTTCGCACCTGGAGAATCTCATTTGAGGAGATAAGATCATGATACTCCTCAAGTGCTGTTGGAAGATCCTCAAGAAAGTCACGGACACTTTCGAAGAACTCATTACGAGGTTCCGGGAGATCCCAGACCACACCACCAAGTCGGAAGTAATTGAACATCATCCGCTGACCGGTGAGGTCCTCAAGGATGTTCTGTGCTTTCTCCCTGTCGCGCATAGCATACATGAAGATTGCAGTGAAATCTCCATACACATCTAATGCGAAGGTCCCGACCGCCAGCATGTGTGAGGCGATACGACAGACCTCAGCTCCCATCGTTCGGATGACCTGTGCGTATTCTGGCACCTCAAGATCATTGAGATCCTCAGCAGCGCGTGCGTATGCCCACTCATTGAGCAGTCCAGACGAGGCGTAATCCCAGCGATCCGGATACGGCATGATTTGATGACGATATGTCTTCGCCTCACAGATTTGCTCCTCACATCGGTGTAGATAGCCAATATCAGGATCAATATCCGCAATCTGTTCGCCATCTAGCACAGTCTTCACATGAAGAACACCATGTGTGGCTGGGTGATGCGGACCGATATTGACATACATTGTGTCACCCTCGTCTTCACGATGATCCTCTGCGAGAGGATTCTCCCATTCTTTGAGAGTGACTATCTGTGGTCGATCTTGATCGTAATTATTCGACAGTGGGTGTCCCTGCCACGTCTGTGGAAGGAGGATTCGACGAAGATCTGGATGATCCTCATAATCAATCCCAATGAGGTCATAGGCCTCACGTTCATGCCAGTCTGCGGTTCGGAAGACGGGTGCAGCCGATTCACTGACAGGGTCGTCTTTTGTGGTTGGCACAACGACACTTACCTCACGAGTACGATCATCGTAGCTTGTGAGATGATAAATTGATTCATATCGGTCAACACGCTCATCGGCTGTCACACATGACAGATGATCAAACCCGGCTTTATTCCGGAGCCGACGAAGTGTTTTCTGGACATCATCCGGGCGAATAATTACCCCTGGTGCATTCAGATGATCATCGCGACCGATGATAACATCACTTAGAAGTGATTCAATCTCATCGCCCGTTGTTGGTAATCGCTCAGTGGTCTGATCAGTGCTTTGAGTCGGTTCAGGCTCTTCAAGACTCATGACGAATCAGCCCAGTCATACCGCATCACAAGGTCGTCTTCATCAATCTCCTCAGCCAGTTGTGAGACAATCTCATCCTGTGAAAGGTCATCAAACTGCTGGAGTTCATATGGCTTGACCGTCACCGGTGCAGATTCACCATTGGAGATTCGCTCTTGGAGCTTTGCGATTCCGTATACGAGTGCTTCTGGACGTGGCGGACAACCAGGAATGTGGATATCGACAGGGATGACCTCCTCAGCACCCTTGATTACATTATATCCCTCCTGAAACGGACCACCGGAGATTGTACATGAACCCATTCCAACCACAAATTTTGGTTCAGGCATCTGGTCGTACACTCGTTTCATACGAGGGGCAAACTTTGAGACGATTGTACCGGGAACGATAATCACGTCAGCTTGACGTGGCGATGCCCGCGGAACGCCAGCACCAAAGCGGTCAAGATCGTGTTTGACCGCATAGGTGTGCATCATCTCAATGCTACAGCAGGCGATACCAAACTGGAGCATAAACATCGATGACCCGCGGACCCAGTTCATAAACTGGTCAAACTTCGTAAGAATAAATGGCGAGGAGCCAAACGCCTCACGAAGTTTCGAATTAAATCGTTCATCAGTACCTGATATTCGGGCGTCTCGAGTATCGGTCTGTACCTGGGCGTCGTCTGTGACAAATGCGTTATCTCGTTCGCTGCTCATATATCTCGTTCTGTTTTTTGACGGTTTGCGAGCGGACTTTTGATCCATTTAACAGCGCCGTTCCGCCATGCCCAGACCAATCCAACGATGAGGATACCAATAAATACGAGCATCGGAAGCAACACCGTCGTAAGATCTGCGCCGGCTTCTAGTGCGGGCCGATAAATAACGGTCCATGGGAGTATGAGTACGGTTTCAACATCGAATACGAGAAACAGCAGTGCGATCATGTAATATTGAATATTAAATTGAACGCGTGCTGATCCAGTTGGAATCTCACCGCTCTCATACGTGGCGCTTTTTCCTTGTTCGGGAACAGTCGGACGAAGGATCGCTGATACAGCCATCATCCCAAGCGGGATGCCAACAGCGACAAGTCCGAGTGCACCGACTGCGATCCATTCACTCATTCCGTTGTCTCCTAACAGTGCTGCATTAGTGGTGCCGTGGTATAAACATTGATTTATGACTGCTTGGTGTTCGCTCAGGTGAACTATCCCACTCTACTCAGCCGCTCGTGTGGTTCCGGTGAGGGTAGGGTGGGGCGTCCGCGCTTTCGTGGTCGACTTTCTGCTTCTCCGATAGCGTTTGCGAGCAGAGCGTCGCGGCGACGCCTGCCCACAGTGACACAGTCCCTATATCCAAGACATTCATTCGGACTGTCCCAGTCCTGCCCCGACATTTCGAACCACCTCCCAGTTTGTCGGAAGCTCACCCATGCGTTTCCGACGAATCGTTATGATCGGGTCGGTCGTGAATCCGCAACGTGGACACGAGTGTTCACGCACCTACAGTGGCTTGTCTCAACTTCACAGTTTGCACACTATTTTATTATTCGATCAAACTCAAAAAGAACTGTGTGGTATCTGTTTGGTTGACCGTGTTCGAACGTTTGATACTCTGAAAACGACAGTGCAGCGATGTTGCGAGTTGTCTTTATGCTGACGAATTATCTAAATCGCACACAAGTCCTCGAGAAACACGGTAATCATGTGTCTGTGCGTGTGTTTCTCGCAGTGACCTTCACAGCGGTTGTTTAGCTCGTCGGGTAGTTCCTTGTGGATGGAAAGCGCGTCATAGAAACAGGAAGCCCCACCCTCAAGGAGCGAACGGTGCAAGCCGTGAGCGAGTAGGGTGGGGTAATTCACGACGAATTAAAAGATAAATACGGATCCGACGAGAACTCTAATGATTCTCTGTAGTGGATGAATCTGACCCCTCATCGTCACGGTCAGCACGAAACGTCTCGACTCCGCCGTCGTGTACACGGAATGAATCTGCTGCAACGTCAGTCGTGAGCTTAGTATGATATTCTTCAAGCCGTGTCTTGAGCGCATCATGTTCGCGAGAAAGAATCTGCACGGCTGAGAGCGCTGCATTATGTGATTTTCCGGCATCAACAGCAACGATTGGTGCACCTGTTGGCATTCCAATGACCGAATCAACAGATTTCTCCTGCACAGGAACCCCAATCACAGGGACTGGATATGCAATCGAGGCAGTCATGTTCGGTAGGTCAGCAGACTTTCCACCAGCACCAGCAATGATGATATCAATGCCGCGGTCGGTTGCTGTTTCGCCGTATGCATACAGTACTTGCGGCGTCCGGTGTGCGGAGACAACATATGTTTCATACGTGAATCGTGCATCTGGGGGAGTTATAAACTCAGTCTGTTCGTCAAATCCCAGTTGTTCAAGTGCTTCATGAGCACCAATCATTGTATCTAAATCCGAATCGGATCCCATAATAATTCCAACATCAGGCGTTTGTGTCTGGGTGACATCAGCCTCAGCCTGGCTGTAAAGTCGGTCACGAAGTGCCTGTGTTGTCGGCTCGTCCGGCGTGTGTGCTGGCATTGTATTATGATGACTCATGTCGTCTCAATAAACGCTACCGCTTCGCGATGGCGTCGGGCTCTCTCAATCAGTGATTGCATTGCTGATGAATCTGGTTCGGTTGATGGATCGGTTATTGCGACTGTATCATCAGCAAGTGTCAGATGACCCATTTTTCGAAGCGGACGAACCTCATCCTTTCCATACCAATGTAATGAGGTGTGTTCATCTGCAAGTGCCGACTCAACACCGGTGAGCGTCGCTGGACGGGAGGTATTGACTGTTCCAAGAATATTCGTCATCACAGTTGGTGACCGACGTATTGTTGACCCAAGTGGCCACCCTAAGACAGCACGGATATGCTGTTCAAATTGTGAACTCTGGGCTCCTTCAATTGTCCAGTGTCCGGAGTTGTGTGGTCGAGGAGCGATTTCATTGACAAGAATATCACCGTCTTCGGTCTCGAATAACTCAATGCCAAACACACCACGCCCATCCAGTGTCTCAAGTACGTCGCGGGCAACTGCATCTGCACGGTTACGCACATCCTCGCTGGCGCGGGCGGGGACAATAGTCTCACGAAGAATCTCTGCGTCGTGTATATTCTCTCCCGGTGGAAATGTCCGGATTGTCTCATCCCCCTTGACGGCAATCACGGAGAGTTCACGCGTAAAGTTAATCAATCGTTCAGCCATGGCTGAGCCGCCAACCGCTTCAAGTGCGTCTGCAGCGTCCGCAGGGTCGGTAACTGGTACGTTCCCACGACCATCATATCCCCCAGTTCGGGCTTTTAACATCACAGCATCAAATCTATCGAGTGCTGTTTTGAGTTCAGAGACTGTCTCAACCGGATGAAATGAAGGAATAGGAATCCCGGCGTCATTGAGTGTTCGCTTTTGAACGAGTTTGTCCTCAATCATCGCTAACGTTGAGGGAGCCGGATTGACTGTCACATCGAATCGTGAAAGAGCGTCTGAAAGAAGATCAGGATCTGCAAGTTCGATTTCAAATGTGATTGCATCAACACGATCGGCAAGTTCGAAAACAGCGTTTGGATCGTCAAACTCACCAATAATCTGATCGCGAGTAACGGGAGCAGCAGGACAATCCGGTGTTGGATCAAGAACAATTACCTCAACGCCGAGTGGAGCGGCGGCTTCAGCAAGCATTCGACCAAGTTGCCCTCCACCGACGACACCAAGCGTTGGTCCAGGAACAGTGACTGACACGACCGTCGCTACCCAATCAGTGCGAATAAAAGTTGAGTTTTCATGAACGTCTGCATATATTATCCCGATGTGTCGGGGGCAATCAGTCTCGGCTGAGCGGAGAGAGATGATGCAGACGATTGTGATGGGGATGAATATGTAGATGATGATGGGTCAGCGAGTGACGCGCGTGTTTCATCATGAATAAATATTACCACGGTCTCACCCCAGAGTCGGAAATCATATTCAGCGGCGGTATATCCGTGCAAGATGGCTGAGACGGCGTCCTGATCATGCCCTTTGGTGATAACGACCGGTGGAGGGTCCGAAAGCGCTGTTTCCAGTTCAGCGTCAGGATCCGTACTTGCGACTGTCGCATTACTGCGTTCAAGATACCAGGGGAGTGGAAGTCGACTGTGCCATGCAGGACCACCAGGTGGTGCTGTTGCGGCCGATGACTCATTCTGAACATAGAAATCGGTGTTAGATGCACTTGGGGGGGTCGTCCCTACGAAAAGAACATCAGTCCCTGTGTTACTCGCCGCGATTGCTCCGGTGGTCATCATTGCTGATTTAAGATCATTTTCAGGCTGAGCCCACTGAAGCACTTGTTTATCATCCGCGGATGCGCTGTTGAAGTACGTTGCATTTGCACCCGCAACACCACCAGCGGCTGCAAGCACAACAAGAATCGCAAGTCCAGCGGTTATCGTGTCAGTGTTCGTCTGGACTACTGCATCGCGGGCTGACTCAATCACAAACGAGAGCCCAACCGCCGCAGGAATCGCAAGTGGAACAGCAACGTGAACAGCAACCCATGGTGCTTGAATATCGGTCGCGAGTGGATATCCAAGAAGGGATGCAACTGCCCAGTATGTAGCAAATATAATGAGTGACCGACGACGGTCGGCAATAATGCCATATCGATTTGCGATGATGCCGAGGAAACCAAATGAGAGAAGTGCCGGTGCACCGTATACAAGCGTCTCAGCAAGGTCATGGAAGTATGGTAAATACGCATGATCTTGTCGGTCACCCGTCGCCCACAGATCGATGAACTTCTCTACTGCGCCGATGGTCCCTGCTCTCAAGACATCGGGGAGTTGAGCTGGGTTGGCAAGTGCCTGCCAGAGGTCTGGGCGTGGTGAATAAAAGAATGCAAAGATACCACCAAACAACACGGCTGATCCGATGAGTGTGCAGCCAACACGGGCAATTGATCGCCTTGGTGTTGTTCCATGTTCAGTGAGCGCTGTATAGATCCGGGTTTGCCACTGATGAAGAATCCGTGTGCGCGATTGATTGCGTGCCGTTGCCCGTATGAGACGCCAATCGATTATGATGACAGCAGCACCAATATAACAGAGCGGATAGAGCAATGCATTTTCCTTAGTGGTAAATGCAAGAGCAAGTGCTGTTGCGGCAGCAAAGCCATATCGAAGCTGACCCGTGTCAAGTCCTCGGATGACAGCTCCAAGAGCAATGAATGCAAATGCCGCAACGAGGACGTCGTTGCGCATGAACCGAGAATAATAGATCAAAAGTGGATTTACTGCAAGTAAGATGGCGAGTGATACGACCTCAATGTCTCTGAGACGATCACGAAGCAGGAGTGCCGCAAGTGGTAATAACCCACCGACAAGAGCAACTGGGAAACGCGCAGTTGCATCGGTGATTGGGACGATTTCGAATAGCCAGCGATCAACAACTGGAATAAACGGACCATGGACAATCGGTCGATACGTGTGGATTCCAGTTTCATGATATCGAAGAATCCAGTACCCGACACGACCTTCATCCCAGTGGAAAATGCGACCACCAAGCGCACTCAGACGCAGGGCAAGTGCAAGGAGGGTAACGGTGATAACACCGACAAGCACGCGCTGTGCACGCACTGTTCTAAGAGCCGGTTGAGTGGACATGTGAGACTCAATAGCTGTGCGCAGACGTATTCGTAATCGTGATCCCTCACCAGTCGAAAGCGATTCAGCCCCCTCTGGGACCTCATCTGAACTCATCGTCCAGATATCGCAGTCACGAGAGTAATATTCTTGTGTTTGAAATCGACAAGAGAAACGACCAGTGGCGAATTTAAATTGCTCCGATATGAACCAATATACTGATGAATACCGACACACCGAGTGACCTCGAAACGCGTAATGCTGATACCGAGAACATATCAACAGAAAGATAATAATCATGAGTAAAGATACTGACGCCTCGACAGAGATGACACGCGCTGAATCAGATGGTAAGAATCAACAGTCAGAAACAGTTAGATTAGGACTTGTTGTTGCTGAATTCAATCGTTCAGTCACCGCAGAGATGGAGACAACAGCAGAAGAAACCGCGGCTGACCGGAATGCAACAGTCATAATAACGCTTTCAGTTCCGGGCGTCTATGATACACCACTCGCTGCAGATCGATTAGCCCGTCGTGAGGATATTGATGCTGTTGCTGTCGTCGGTGCCATCGTCACCGGTGATACTGACCACGACCAGGTTATCGGTGACGCAGTCGCACAGAGATTGACCGATGTCAGCCTTGAGCGTGACGTTCCAGTCACATTTGGTGTTTCTGGTCCCGGGCAGAGTGGGGCGGAAGCACGCGAGCGTGTTGGGAAAGGTGCGGAAGCGGTAAACGCAGCCGTCGATATGGTGGAGGTGTTGGTATGAATTTCGACTTTGCATCCCGTGTTGAACGGGTTGAGCCGAGTGCGACATTAGCAATTAGTAACAAAGCAAGCGAACTGGAGGCAAACGGCGTCGATGTCGTTGACCTTTCTGTTGGTGAACCTGACTTTCCAACGCCACAAAATATTGTTGAGGCTGGAAAAGATGCAATGGATGCCGGTCATACAGGATACACCCCATCGAATGGAATCCCTGAGCTTCGAGAAGCAATCGCTGCGCGACTCCGGCAGGATGGCATTGATGCAATTGATGAAGAAATCATTGTAACGCCCGGCGGTAAGCAAGCACTATATGAAGCATTCCAGACATTAATTGATGATGGCGATGAAGTTGTGTTATTGGATCCTGCATGGGTCTCATATGAGGCGATGTCAAAACTCGCTGGAGGGTCACTGACGCGCGTTGATCTCGCACCATATTCCTTCCAACTTGAGCCGGGGCTCGATGATCTCGAAGCAGCCGTGTCACAGGAAACCGAGTTGCTCGTAATTAATTCGCCATCAAATCCAACAGGTGCGGTATACACCGATGCTGCACTCGAAGGCGTCCGTGATCTCGCAGTTGAGTATGACATTACTGTTGTGTCTGATGAAATATATGATAAGATCACATATGGGGTCGAACAGACAAGCCTGGCATCGCTTTCAGGAATGGGTGATCGGACAATAACGATCAATGGATTTTCGAAGGCATACTCAATGACAGGGTGGCGGCTTGGATATGTCCATGCGCCAAATGCATTAATTGATCAGGCTGCAAAATTACACTCACACTCTGTCTCGTGTGCAGTGAATTTTGTTCAGCGTGCCGGTGTCGAAGCAATTGAAAACACCGATGATGCTGTTGTTGAGATGCGCGATGCGTTCCGTGAACGACGGGATATGCTCGCAGACCTATTCGAATCACATGATGTTGATGTGCCGATTGGTGATGGTGCGTTCTATATGATGTTACCCGTTGATACTGATGATCAAGCGTGGTGCAGTGGGGCAATTGAAGACGCACATGTCGCAACTGTTCCTGGCTCAGCGTTTGGCTCTCCAGGACATGCGCGAATTTCATATGCGGCAGGCGAAGATCGACTTCGTGAGGCTGTTGGGCGGCTTGCAGAGTATGAGTACATCTAATCGAACTGCACAGTCCCACTAGCTGAACCGCTCCGGGGTCACGTTCACATCTACAGATGAGCAAGGCGAGTACCTCGGGGCTTTGATGTGACCCCGAGGTACTTCACCCTAATTCAAACCCTGAAGCACTCTGTCTATTTACTCTGTTAAGACTGCAGTATATGCTTTGTCCATCGATATGAATCTCAGAAAAATATATTCTGATAGATAATGAATACGTACGCCTCGTGCTTTTGTGCACGTAGTTCTGAACGACAGTGTGTCATTGGACATCAAGGAATTGCCGGTGTCCGCAGCCGTTCGCGAACATTATCACGATGCGGGGATCACACAGCTTTACCCCCCTCAAGAGGCTGCAGTAAAAGCAGGCATTATCGACGGACAAAACGTCATCGTCGCAATTCCAACCGCCGCTGGAAAGACGCTTATCGCGCAGTTAGCGATGTTAACAGCCGACGGACCTGCACTGTATATCGTTCCCCTCAGGGCTCTTGCAAGGGAAAAATATGAGACATTCACGTCGCTTCCCGGCATCGAAGCTGCAATCTCAACTGGAGACTTCGACACGACTGAAGATGATCTTGAGACCGCTGATGTCGTTGTTGCAACAGCCGAAAAGGTCGATTCTGCGATTCGAACGGGTGCGTCATGGGTCGATGAGTTGGCGTGCGTTGTTGTTGATGAAGTGCATCTTCTTGGAAGCGATAATCGAGGTCCAACACTTGAAGTAACGCTTGCAACGATACAGCGACGAGCGCCGGGTGTGCAGGTTGTCGCGCTCTCAGCAACAATCGATAATCCAGAAGAGGTTGCATCGTGGTTGGATGCAGAACTCGTTTCCTCGACATGGCGACCGGTCTCACTCCGAACAGGTGTCTATAACGCAACTGATGAGACAGTCGTCTTTGATGATGGTAACCGATTACCAATAACAGCCGACAGTGATTCTCTTCGTGAGACTGGAACCGCTCACACTGGAAGCGGCACTACGGCGAGTAACACCAATCCCGATTCATCGATTCCGATTCCGGTATTGACGCTGACACAGAAGCAACGATTGCACTCGTTTCCGATGCGGTTGTCTCAGGCGGACAGTGTCTTGCGTTCGTTCGATCACGTCGGGAGGCAGCATCACTCGCAAAGCAGTTAGCTGATGTGGGATTTGGGACAAATACCGAGCTTGCTGAGGATATACGCGATATTGGAACGACACCGACCGGCAAACAGCTCGCAGATGCAGTAACCGCTGGCGTTGCATTTCACCATGCTGGACTTCGAAGTGATCATCGAATCCTGATTGAATCCGCGTTTCGTGACCGCGACCTTCGTGTAATCTGTGCCACACCAACGCTTGCTGCAGGAGTAAATGTTCCAGCGCGGCGTGTCGTTGTTCGAGATTTAAAACGATATACAGGGGAGGAAATGGCATGGTTACCCGTTCTTGAGGTGCATCAAATGTGCGGGCGTGCTGGTCGACCACATCTTGACCCGTATGGAGAAGCGGTCCTCATTGGCGACATAACGAGAAGTAATGACAGCGACGATAATTCAGACTCACACAGTGCACAGATATCCGCAGATAATGAGCAAAGAGATGTCCGGACAGAATCAAGATGGCGTCGATATGTCGATACTGGTCCTGAATCCATCGAATCACAGTTGACAGCCCCCGACGCGGTTAGAACACACGTTCTTGCACTCATTGTTGCTGGATTTGCCGATTCGAAAAATCAGGTTCTTGACGTATTTGATTCAACGTTTTTCGCATATCAGTCGTCGACGGCAGACCTCACCGCTGTGGTTGATGATGTTGTCGCTGAACTCATCGAGATGGGACTACTCACAACCGAGACACCCGAGGCACCCGAGACAACACTTGCTGCGACAGCAGTGGGTAAAACCGTCTCACAACGATATATTCAACCAACAACAGGCGCAGAGCTCATTGATGGAATCCGGTCGATTACGTCATTCCCGCCAGAACAGATATCAGTGTTGACCGCACTCGAAGTTGTATGCGGAACGCCTGACATGCATGATACATATTTAGGGAATCGTGAACGGGCTGATCTATATCGCTTTGCAACAAGCAATATGGACACATTTGTCACGAATCTCAGCGAGATTGATGATTTTGAATCATGGCTTTGTACGATTAAACTCGCACAGATACTCACTGCATGGAGCAAGGGTGTGCCAATTGATGAGATTGTTGAGACATACCGCGTTGGTCCCGGGGATATTGAATCACATGTCGAGCGAGCGCGATGGTTGCTTGGAGCCGCAGATGCACTCACGGAGACGCTCGGAGTTGAGATTGATATATTCGCTGAGGGGCATGCACAACTCTAAACAGAAACATCGACAATCCAATATCAGGAATCCCGGCGCGAGGATAACTCAGCGGTCACCGAAGTATCGTCCGCTGAATCTTCTAAGAGAGTGGTTTCTTTGAGAAGACTGACACCAATCACAAAGACAGTCGCGCCAGCAGTATTAATGATAAGATCAACGACGGTGTCGAGTAAATAAAACTGAAAACTCCACGTATACCAGAATCTCTTGAATAAGAATTCATATACCTCAAAGCCACTACCAATCGCAAGCACGGCTGGGATGACCCAATATGGGGTTGTACTACCCGATGACCGGAATGTCAATCCAAGGATTGCTGCGACACCAAAACCACTGAGTGAGTGTGTCAAAAGATCCCACCACGACACGGTGGTGTAAATGTCATAATAAAGCCCTCCAAAGTGCAGTCCTGAAACACTAACCGACCACAGTCCAATGACCATCCAACCATATCGAATTGGATTATTCTTATTGATGTCGCGTCGAAGTTGTGTAATTAGAAGACGTGGCCATGAACGAATATGAGCGTGCGCCGGGTATCCAGATGTCTGGCGAGTGAGCTGAATCGCAATGAGTGTGAGAACAACTGAACCGATTCCGATGAGAGCTCGTGAAGAGAGATGCTGTGACTGGAGGGCAGTCATTGCGTACGCTTCGATAGTATGATGATAAGTATCTTCTTGTTAATATATCAGTTATTATCAATACACGAGAAAAACCACAGCGATGCACTCTCCTCAGAGATTGCATAACAATCATTGGCAATCTGATTGCTGTTTCGCTCCGAAACCACACCTATGTACGTGTTCTGCTTCAACTTCGAAGATAGAAAATCAGATTATCAACAACTGATAACTCGACAAATAATCAGAGCGTTTCATCTCTGGGATTACTCACGGAGGATGAGACTACTCGTTTGATGACACAGTTGCTGTATGCAACCCAATGCAGTTACTCACTCCAATTCAAAACCGAGCTTGTGTCTCAGACTGAGTAAGGATTTCCGTGTGTTCGACGGGTATTATGTATATTGCCCAATGAGTGACCGGAGAGTTGACTCATCACGGACACCAACGATTTCTTCGACAGTCTCACCATTGTTGAATACGAGCAGTGTCGGAACACCACGGACTTGATACCGCTGGGCGAGTGATTGGTGCTGATCAATATCAACCTTCAGCACAGTAGCATCAGTTTCGGCCGCGAGAGACTTGACCGTCGGTTCGAGCATCTGACATGGACCACACCAATCAGCATAGAAATCAACGAGAACAACATCATGTTCTGTCACCGCAGCATCAAAATCGTCGGCACTGCCGATATGAATCGGTTCGGTTGGGGTTCCAGCGATGGTCGTCTCATCTGGTGTCTCGTCTTCGGTTAGTTTCTGCTTTATTCTGAGCGCTTTTGTGCACGGATTTCAGCGAGGTCGCCATCGGATTGTGAATCACTCATCATCCTAATGTAGGATCTGAGTTAATAAAATAGTTTTGTGCGTATGTTCCAATACTGCATACCCATTCACTCAATATTTCTCTCAAAGATAGATTACAGCAGTCACGGTGCTGCACTAGAGAAACCCTGGCAGTGTTATGGGACTCATTACATGGGTTCAGCTAAAGTTGAGTTTTGCCCAGTACACACATGATATAGCACTGTCAAAAGTCGATGCTGCTCGCGAAAGAGGACTCAACTGTGCGATCGATTTTGGAACGGTGAGATTTGGCTCACGTGAGGAAGTTCCATCCTCGAAGAAATAACACGGCCTATGAGTAAACACGGCAGAGCAGTGTATTCGTGATACTTAGAATGTCTCAATACCCGGGAATTTCAGCCATTCAGGATAGGGCGAAAATCAATGACGTGAGAGGATAATACGTGCACCGAGTGCAATCCCCATAGTAAATAACGCGTGCACAATCGCAAACCCGGGAGAGTTTGCTCGGGTCACAGTTGCTGTCTTGTTGTCGAAGGGGGCGGTGAGCGTGTGTGTCCAGCAGTTGTTTGAGATGCATTCGGATTTGACGATTCATTGAATGACGGATCACTCAACGATGCTGTCGTCTCTCGTTGTCGGTATTCATTATACGCTGTCGGATGCGTCGCCTGGAGTATTGTCTCAACTGCGTATATTGCGCGGGGGGCAGGTTGTTGTATGTGCTCCGTTTTGACACGGATAATATTGTTATTCTGATATGCTGTCGTGCTGTTGTATGCTGGTGTTTGTGGGAGTGGTGCACTTGTAGGCACGACAACCCAAGTTGGGTCGATTGCAACAACGGATTCATCAGTAATTGGGACGAATCCAGATAATCCGGCATTCGCAGCACCGTTTTCAAGCCCACCTGTCTCGATTATATCATTAATAAATGTATTATTACCTGCGGTGTAGCCATAGAAGACGTTTACTCCAACGGGGCGTTTGATATCTGCGGTCACACGCTGGATCCGATTGAGCGATTGTTGTAGTTCAGTTGCCCTTGCATCACCGGCCGCACAGTTACCGGTCAATCGCCCGATTCGTTTCGTCTTATCAACGACGGCTGTGAGTGAGTTTGCCTGCGAGAATACAACCATCGGCACTCCCTGTGCACGAAGTTGTGCAATACGGTCGGTTGATGCACTATGAGTACTGTTTGGGACTAATACGAGATCAGGTGTTGTTGTGAGAACGCGTTCAACACTTGGTCCACCCGCACCTGAGACATTTTGTTTCCTTGCAGCCCCATCAAGATATGATGCATACTGAGAGACACCGACAACCTCGGCTTGAGCACCGATTTCCCACATTGTTTGTGCAGCACTCGGATTGAGTGTCACCACTCGGTCTGGATCACTTGCAATTGTTACTGTTGTGCCTGTGGCATCGGTAACCGTTAGTGGGTATGTGCAGGCTGTTGTTCCACGAGAGGTTGTATTCCCCTCAACAGTATTGTGTGCTGAGAATGAGCTCGAAGTTGGAACTGACGTCCTGTCATGAGTGATTGTCGCGGATGCGTGTGAGCTTGAGTGATACTCGTGGCTGTGTAGATGAGTACTCAACTGAGAGTCAGTCGCATCCACTGGAGTCGGGAGCAACAGCAGGCTTCCAAACACAGCAGTACATACGAGGGTAATGGTCAGAATATGACTAATGAACGATAGGTGCGATCGAAGAAACATATCAAGCGACTCAATTTCGATGTCAGGACAACAAGTACTTGTCTACTGCAACTGCGTTTGTAGACGTATACGAATCGTGCGTGTACAACTTCGCGCAACAGTATGGTCGGCTGGATTGAGTGGTGTTCTTCTACTCGCTATTACTGTGAGTGCCGGCATTGGTCCAGTTAATATCGCACCGATGACAGTAACGTACGTCTTACTCGGGGCTATTGATTCTCTCATTGGGCTTGGGGTGACCGTCACAGAAATACCATCATCAGTCCAACAGACGATTGTATTAAGCGTTCGTCTGCCACGGATAATCCTTGCAGCACTCGTTGGATTTGCGCTTGCGAGTGCCGGAACTGTCATGCAGGGGTTTTTTCGAAATCCAATGGCTGACCCATCGATAATCGGAGTCTCCTCAGGTGCAGCAGTTGGGGCTGTTGCGACAATTGTTATTCCGCTGCAGATTCCATTTGGGCTCGAACTACAAGCAGCAGCATTCACCACTGCAATTATCACCGCATTCAGTGTCTATGTAATTGCAACCCGTGGTGGGCGGACGCCGACAAGCACGCTATTGCTTGCTGGTGTTGCCGTTCAGGCGTTTCTTGGTGCGGTCATTTCGTTTTTACTGCTCTACAGTGGGGAAAGCATCCAGCGCGTTGTCTATTGGCTTATGGGAAACCTCGGAGGAACAACATGGGGTGATGTTCGGGTCGCTGCGGTTGTGGTACCACCAGTGTTTGTGTTGCTTGTTGCGTATGCCCAGGATTTGAATGTATTATTGCTTGGCGAGCGCGATGCGCATGCTCTTGGCATCAATGTCACACGCACAAAGCGTATCTTATTGGCTGCTGCAAGCATCGTGACTGCTGCTGCTGTCGCTGTAACTGGCGTTATTGGATTTGTCGGGCTTATTGTCCCACATGCGATGCGTTTGGTTGTTGGACCAGATCACCGAATTTTATTACCGACAAGCGCGCTTGCTGGGGCATCATTTCTTGTGATTACTGATACGCTTGCTCGTTCCGGCACAACAGCAATTCCAGTCGGGATTATTACCGCGGCTCTTGGCGCTCCGTTCTTTTTGTATCTTCTCCGAACAAATGAGGTGACGCAGTTGTGAGTTCGCCACTCATTACAATTGAAAACCTATCAATTACGCGTGAATCAACGACGATTCTTGATGAGGTCGATCTCACCGTCGAGGAGGGAACATTGCTCGGAGTTGTCGGTCCGAACGGCGCCGGGAAAACGACGTTATTGCGGGCAATCGATGGGTCAATTTCAATGACAACTGGATCAGTCCGCGTTGGTCATATCGCTGTTGAGTCAGCAGATGCAACCACAATTAGTCAGCAAGTTGCATCGGTGCCACAGAATACCTCGATTGCATTCAATTTTGATGCTCGAACAATCGTCGAGATGGGACGAACGCCACATCAATCGCGACTTGGCTCATGGACCGCAACAGACGACAAAGCTGTCGAAGAGGCAATTGAGCAGGTTGATGCCGGTGAATTCGTTGATCAGTCGGTCACAACACTCTCAGGTGGTGAACGACAGCGAATACTCCTTGCACGAGCACTTGCACAACAGACACGTGTGTTGTTGCTTGATGAACCAACAGCAAGTCTTGATATCCATCGACAGATACAGACTCTCGAATCGGTCGCGCGTCTCGTTGAGATGGGAAAAACTGCTATGGCAGCGATCCACGATCTCAATCTCGCAGCACGATACTGTGATGTGGTCTGTCTTCTGACAGATGGATCAGTGACTGCCATTGGTCCGCCAGCGGAGGTGTTTACTACGTCTGCACTTGCGGATACCTTTGGTGGATATCCAGTAGTTACGACCGATCTCATTACCGGAGCAGCGAGTGTGACGACTCTCCCAGAGAACCACTCAGACCGCAGTGACACCACAGGAAACGATCAATCGACTGAGACGCAGCACGGCGAGGATGAAACAGTCACGAATCGTTCCGAACACAGAAACCAAACAGTTACACAGCCGGTAATTCACATCATCGGACACGGACAACCGGTCATCACAGCCATGAGCGAGCTCGTAGCTGCTGGCTATGCGGTTACTATTGGTCCTGTTCCAGCAGGGAGTGTCACCGCAACAACTGCACACCGGATTGCCACATCGGTCATCACTGTCCCAGCATACGAAGGTGTTACCGAAGCAGCACGCACAGAGCTACAGTCGATGGTCAACAAAGCGGCAGTTGTCATTGTCACTCAGATCGGTCTCAAAAAGCACATAAACTCAATCGCGACGACAGTGGGTCGTGCTGAAAATATTATTATATTATCACAACAACAGCATCAACACCAGCACCGATATACGACCCATATCGACAGCGATCCCATAGAGACAGCCATCGACAAGTTGCCCCACTGTCACGATACCGTGATCAGGAAGACCACTGATTGTACCTCAGTCGCTTCTATGATTGAAACACTCCTCAAACCCGCCTCAGAGGATCAATAGGTATCCATCGGACGAGTCAACTGCAGCCAGTTAATCTAATACTGTGAGGACGATTAAGAGCATTCACCGGAAGGGCGAAACAGGACAATTAGCGATGAACCCGTTTCTGGAGCTATCGCTCTGGTATTACTTTTGCACATAGCCGACACTTTTTTGTCTTATACAAATCTATCATACAATAGAACGAGGCGACGGACGTTCTCGTCGCACTCTTCAATAACTAACATGAGTGACTCCCTTCACGCGCGCACGCGCGAGACTGAGGACGATGAGCAAAGTGATGGTCGTACCTGGCGAGATCACAGTACGACATCTGAACGCCGAGGTACGCGGAATAACTCACAAGCTGCCAAATCAGTAGAATCGACAACAGAGGAAACAACTGATGAGTCTTCGGAGGTTGAGGAGACAGTCCACTGTCCAGAATGTGAGTCGACAGATCTTATCACCGATGATGAGCGTGGTGAGACGGTCTGTGCAGACTGTGGACTTGTGGTTGATGAGGACTCAATCGATCGTGGACCGGAGTGGCGCGCTTTCGATAGTGCCGAGCGAGACCAGAAATCTCGTGTTGGTGCCCCAACGACGAAATTGATGCACGACAAGGGGCTCTCGACGAATATTGGCTGGCAGGACAAAGACGCGTACGGGAACTCCCTGTCATCAACACAACGACAGAAGATGCAACGGCTTCGAACATGGAATGAGCGGTTCCGAACTCGTGACTCGAAAGAACGGAACCTCAAGCAAGCACTCGGTGAGATTGACCGAATGGCCTCTGCGCTTGGACTTCCAGAAAGCGTTCGTGAAACTGCATCTGTCATTTACCGTCGAGCCCTTGATGAGGATCTTCTGCCTGGTCGCTCGATTGAGGGCATTTCCACAGCGGCATTGCACGCCGCAGCACGGATGGCACAGGTCCCACGAAGTATCGATGAAGTCGCTCGCGTCTCTCGGGTCGATGAAGATGAATTTGAGCGAGCATATCGATATATCGTCCGTGAACTCTCACTAGAGATTCAACCGGCTGATCCCGCCGAATATGTCCCACGGTTTGCCTCTGATCTTGAGGTGCCAAAGGAGACCGAACGGACGGCTCGAGAATTACTCGAGAGCGCAAAGCGTCAGAATGTGCACTCAGGGAAGTCTCCGGTCGGACTTGCCGCAGCGGCTCTGTATGCCTCCGCACAATTGACGAATGATGAACTCACGCAAGCTGATGTGAGTGAAGTAACGGATATCTCGGAGGTCACCATTCGAAACCGCTATCAAGAGTTGCTCGAAGCATGGGATAACCGGTCAAATGGATCTGGTGCCGACGCGGCAAGTGCATAATATTTCTTTATAGCTGACACTCTCTGGCAGTCAGACTGTCTCTTCTCTACTATCGCGTGTGCACACCGTGCACGTACTTGCGTTATAATGTATTGTCAGGAAATCCACGATTTGGGGTCTCCTCCCGGAATCGACTGGATACTTTATTGAGCGAATAGTGATCTCACTTGTCGCCGCCGCGACAAACACCCGGTGTGGTACGATTCATATAGTTTTGAGTTTTGAGACGTGTCCGTGTTTATATACATAATTGAACCACAGAGGAGTACTGAGCAATAGTTCCTCATTCCTCATTCTGATTCTGATTACTAGTTGATGCGTTGAGAATGGTTGTGTCCGATTTGCTCTCGAAATGCGTAAATCAAATTGAGCTGAATAATCAATTTAATATAATGTCTGAGGAGATTCCCTGTGTTCGTGTGCCAACGACCGCAGGTGAGCGGACGCGAACAATGCTTGCCGAACAGGGGCTTATCGATACGGTTCACGAAATTGATACAACAGAGGACTATCTGTACATACCCGTCGTTGATTCATCAGCCGTGCCTGATCGACTTGAGATTGTGACACATGGGGTAACTTCTCGTGACACGCCAACGACCCCTGCGGATATTCTTGGCTTTGACCCATCATACGAGCGACTCGGTGAGATTATCATTATTGATGAAGCCGATAATCACAAAGCGCGTGAGATTGCTGATGCAATTATTGAATCCGACATTCCAGTCAAAACGGTTCTCAATCGGGTCTCGAAGGTGTCTGGACCTCATCGGACCCGTGAATGGGAGGTTCTTGCTGGCGAGGAGACAGAGACATGTCATCGGGAGTATGGATATGCGTTTAGATTAGATATCGAATCAGTATACTTCTCACCACGACTTGCGACTGAGCGCCATCGCGTGATTACCCAGGTTGACGCTCATGAGCGTGTAATCGATATGTTCGCCGGCGTCGGTCCGTTTGCAGTGCCAATGGCTGCCCGTGGCGCTGACGTTGTTGCCGCAGAACTGAATGACAGTGCAGTCGAGTATTTATCCCTAAATGCGGAGCAAAATGATGTTGTAAACGATCTGCACGTTATTTCTGGCGACGTACAAACATTATCTGATACATACACGGATTGGGCCGATCGATTAATAATGAATCTCCCTCACAGCGCTCATAAATTTTTGAATACGGCTGTGAGACTCGCTGGTGATGAGTGTGTCATTCATTATTACGATATCCAACATGAAGATACACTCTATAAGCCCGGAATTGAAGCGATTCGGTCAGCCGCAGAGCCAAATTATCAGATAACTGTTGAGACACGTCACGCGGTTCGATCATATGCCCCTCATGAGTACAACATCTGTCTTGATGTCCGATTACAGAAGCGTTGATTCGGAAGTTTTTTGAGTATTATATCGGTATATAAATGTATATGAGTGATGCCGGTGTAGCTCAGCTGGAAGAGCGATTCCTTCGTAAGGAATAGGTCGAGAGTTCAAGTCTCTCCACCGGCTTACCGACTCACGAGTAATCTATGCCCGCTTCGACCGTAGTCGACTATTGTGGTGGGTCATAAATATATTATTAGTAATGAATCGTGACATCCGATTCGCGAACGTAATTTAATTTTCCATTTCGTTTCAGTTACCACGACGCAGGTTGGTTGCCGATATGCAGTTGCTTTTTGACTCTAAAACTGGGATCCGATTGGACAGGGAATTGCTCATGAAGGCTTTGATTTTTGATTGGGACTGATGAGAGTAAAGTAAGTGCAGAATTTCCCTTCTGAGCATAGAAACATCGAGTCGAATCAAGCGAAACCAGACCCGACATGCTCTGGCGTACGCTTAATTATCAGGAAGGTTTCTGTATAAACGAACATCGTAGGGTCGATTAGAGAAGTGATGCCAACCGGCGAATACTGGTACTGTGGGTTCGATTCCCGCTCGACCTTTCCCCTTGGTCATAGGGGAACCCCCGCTACTACTACGCTATCATTATAAAGCGGTGTACCTTCTCGCCGCTTTCGACATCTATCATTGAGACTACTTGTCTATCACACACATTGCACTCCAGGGAATTGAATAATATTGATTTCCGTCGCTACCGAACTAGATGACGCGTATCTGATGAACCGTTTGACAATTGTATTATATATCGGTCGAAATATAAGAATCACGTGATCAGCGGTCGATTGGACACCCATTGACCATTCCACCGCGCATTCCATCTGCAAGCCAATAGATCGATAATGTAATCACAACGAGTGCGAGTATTGCGAATTCCAATCCATCAAGTGGTAAGAATAACAGTGATGTTGAAATGCCGAATAATCCAAGGATGCCGAGTAATACCGCAGATCCGCATGCAGCACACCCGGCACCAAGCGTCCCAAACACGATCCCGAGCATGCTTGCACCGCTCCCGGCAACTGTGAGTTCATGTTCGCGAATGTGATATCCTGCCATTGCGACATTGACACCTGTCAGTGCTGAGACGGTACTCAAGAGTGCGCCGCTCAGTAATCCAAAGGACGTTCCGATAAACGGATATAATTCGATGAGTATCATCATTCGGTCAGTCAATGGAAGCGCTCCACTGATGATGAGATCAATAACTAACTGAATATTGAGCGACAGGACAAATAGGGTAAGTGCTGCAACTGCTGCAATAACTGCAATAATTGCGTATCGCGGAATTGTGAGTACAAGTTTGATAATCCGTCCCATAAGATGCCAATCTCTTCGAGTTGTCGGAAGGCGTCTCTGAACAGAATGGAGTGTTTTTATACTCACCGTCAGTTCTCTCCAAGTGCTGTTGCAATCACATCGTAACTGATACTTCCTGTTGCTGTTGTTACATACTGTCCATCGTTGAAGAGTAGAATCGAGGGCGTCGTCCCGTCGAGGTCAGCCTCTTCGGCGGCATTGATATCTGCTGTGACAGCATCGCTGTATGCATCTGAGTCGACATCATCAATCACAGCACTTGCAGTGATTTCCGTGTTTGATTCGAGAAATGTCCGCGTTTTCGCATGGACGTTCTCAGTTGAGAGGTCCCTCTGCATGTCGTAATAGTAGTTCTGTAATTTCCAATGAGCAGTTTCCGAACGTTCGAGGGTTGCTTCTAATGCTTGTGATGCAGGCTCTCCCCATGGATAGACAACTGGATAATTACGGAGTATGTATGCCCCTTTATTTGGATTGATCAGTTGGCGTTTGATTTCTGGAACAGTTGATTCTTTGAATGCTCGACATCGTGGACAGGATGGATCTTTGAACGCAATGATTGTATGTTGAGATTCATCGAGGTCGCCTAATCGTGGTTGTGCAGCGAGATTACTCGCTGCTGGATGTGAGTTAATCGACTGCCCACCGCTTGAGCTTGAGCTTGCGGTATCGCTCGATGAATTCGTCTCGTTGTTTCCACCAAGACAACCAGTCAGTACTATTGTCGTCGCACCGGTGCTTGCAAGGAATGTTCGTCTGTCCATATGCTCGTGAGGGTCTGTGGTATGATGTCCGTTGTCCTCGTGTGTGAAGTTGCTGCACAGCATCTAAACATATAAAAGCTCACTGAGATGCTTTCTTGATCATCAAGAATAGAATCTATGTCGTTGGTTCCGGGCACACCGCGTTTGAATGCTTCTTGCGGTATTGGAGTACATACTTACCATGAGCCATACTCTCGATACAAACAGTACCGCCACAACGATACTGTTGCAGTTGACTCTCAACACATTGCAATCGAATACACCTTTTGTTGAGAGATATTCGTGATATCGTGTCCGATTATTACAGTAATATTGACTCAATTCGGTCAAGTGCTCGGGAACAGACCGGTATATACCACGCTGCGAGGATCGGTAATTCAAACATTACTCGACAGCCTTCACGAGGTGACCCAGTCGATGGTTGATCGACACGATGCCCGGTGGCGGGGAGTCTCATAACACGCCAATGCCAGCGATATGACATACAGCTGGTGATCTCAAATGGGAGCCACAGGCCACCAACTGTCTGAACACGACCGGTTGTATCTATATCAATAAATTGCTGATTGCACTCAACGGCACGTACAGAGGGACCCCACTCAGTCCACTGCTGGGTATTTCTCAATAGATTCCATGCAATATCTCTTCCGACGGATAATTCACGACCTACCACAATCTTTCGACCATCTGGTGTGTGCTCGAATGCGAGATTAGTTGTCATATCGATACTGAGAGAGCCCAGCGAAAAATGAATACTGACACCAACTGTGAATAATATTTATCGATCAATATTTGAGAACTATTGTAACACTGACCGGTAGTTGGCGCGGTTACGAGAAAATTAAATATTGACGACATATCGAACACAGTGAGCGACAATGCGTGTATAATACATTAGGATGTGACCTCGTAGTTTACAAAGTGGTATTCAACTATTGTGTATGAGCACCGAGAGCCATCACAGCTCGAAGAGACACTCTTGTGATAGATTCTTGATTTTGGATGTACGAATAGTCTATCATCGAAGTGTCATTCGTGCGTTTTGTTGAGACGTTTTCCGCATCATAAGGACATGCAATAGAATCGATTCTCATCTCGATATGGAATCTTTCTGCATCAATGGCTGAACGAGAATGGGTCAGGATGTCACAGATATGCAGCATCCCATCGGACTGGTCTCCGTTGATTCCCGCAAGCGGTACACTCGATACGTTCCATTGTATCCATCGCAACGTCAAGACTTTCATCAGCACCACAGAACCACCCGTATCGTTCTTCATGATCTTCATCAAGATACACAGCAAAGAATGGGGCTTCTGATCCACGGACGGTTTCATCGTATGCAATATACACTGTTTCACCCGCTTCTGTTTGCTGTTTATTCGCCGCGGATTCCTCAGTGGAGTCGATAAATAGCGAGTATACGCGTTCGGTGAATGTTTCATCGTAGATGGTGACCGTCCGCTTCCCGGCAACACTGAATTCTTGATCCTCATAGAAACCAAGACCGGTTTCATTTTCTGTGAGAACACGACCCTCAAGTCGATCTGCACCGGCGTTCATCAGCGCCTGCCGAAGTCGAGAGAGAAGTTGCGAACCGATACCCATACCGCGATGATCCGGTTCAACATGAAGCCAGTCGATATATCCAATTGTTTCGCGACCGGTAACAAGATCACTCTGTGCGAATCCGATTGGTCCGCCATCGTCAACGGCAAGCACAAAGACCGCCTCGTCGTCGGTGAGCGTTTCTTGAAGCGCATCTTCGCTATACCACTCTTCAATTGCGGCATCAATGACGGTATCGTCGATTGCGTGTCCGTATGAAGCGGCGAGTGACTCACGTGCGACATCGCGAATCTCCTCGATATCTTCAATAGTTGCGTCGCGAATATCCATACAGAGTCCTTCGATGGGTCGGTACTTCAGTGCAATGGACGAATACCTCTGATCAGTTGTGATAGTATACTTCAGCGTTTATACATGAGTATGTTATCACGTGAGATGCACATGTCCTAAAATGGTATTATTACACACTAATTTATTATAATTAGTTATTATCAATCATAACACACCGTTAGGATATTTAGCCAAAACAATTATTAAAGACAGAGCCTCCCATAGATTCTATGGTGCGAGATAATGATTCTCTCCATCGGCGTGATGTACTGAAAGCAGCAGGTGCAAGTACTGTTGGAATCGCTGGACTTGCTGGGTGTGCTGGTGGCGATGACAGCGGCGACGGTGGTGGTGAGTCAGGATCCGATGACGCTTCAAGTGACAGCAGTAGTGAGGAGTACCCCGCACTTGGAAACTTCCCGATTGACGGTGATACCGCGACATTCGGGTTCAACGTCCCACAGTCAGGACCATACGCCTCAGAGGGACAGGATGAGCTTCGAGCATATGAGCTTGCGGTCAAACATCTGAATAACGGCGGAGGATGGGTTGACTCACAGTTCGATGACCTCTCTGGTGATGGAGTTCTTGACTTCACAATCGATTACGTTGACGGTGATACCGCAACGGACGCAGATACGGCTCGACAATCAGCCTCGCGAATGATTCAACGTGATAATGCTGTGATGATTAGTGGTGGATCATCCTCAGCAGTGGCTATTGCCGTCCAGGGACTCTGTCAAAATGAGAATGTGCCGTTCATGGCGTGTCTCACCCACTCGAACGATACGACTGGAAAGGATGCCGTTCGATATGGCTTCCGTGAGGTCTTCAACGCGTACATGACTGGTCAGGCACTCGCACCAGTCGTCAGGGAAGAATACGGATCAGATCTCAGCTTCTATCAGTTGTATGCTGATTACAGTTGGGGGCAAACCCAACAAGCATCGATGGAGCAGTTCATGACGGATGTCGCTGGATGGTCACAGATTGATACTGTGGCGACACCACTGGGAACAACTGACTTTTCAAGTTATCTCTCAGAAGCCGCAAATGAAAATCCTGACGTCCTTATTCTAAATCATTATGGACTTGATGGTGCAAATTCGGTTCAGCAAGCTGTTGAGGCTGGGCTTGATCAGGACATGGAGATTATGGTTCCGTTGTACAATCGCCCAATGGCACAAGCCGCAGGCGGTGCAATTGAGGATGTCTTCGGGACAGTTGCATGGACAGCACAGATTGATAATACCCCATCAAATGAATTCACACAGGTCTTCCAAGACGAATATGACCGAATTCCATCAGGACCAGCTCAATTAGCATACGCACAAACGCTACAGTACGCTGCCGCAGTTGAACGTGCTGGGACGTTCTATCCGCCAGAGGTAATCAAGCAACTCGAAGGATATGAGTATGACAATATCGGTATGGGTCAAGAGCTGATGCGTGGATGCGATCATCAGGCACAACGGGATGTACCAGTTGTCCGTGGTCTGCCTGAAAGTGAGCAATCTGAGGGAAGTTACTACGAGGTCGTCACAATCACAAGTCGGGACGATGTCGGCTATGCTTGTGATGCTGGTCCTGCAGCAGAGGTCGAACTCGGTTCCTACGAATAATCGGTTCCTGCGGTACTCACACAATTCATCATAGTCTTTAAGTCTTAATCAATAATTGATACAGATATGACTAGACAAAGAGTAACATATACCAGTATTACTATGCGGTGGCATCACGGGAGGGGCTCGTGAGTCTTCTCGCAAACGTCATGACCATACTGCTCAATGGGCTTCAACAAGGAGCAATATATGTCCTTCTTGCAGTTGGTCTCTCGATTATTCTCGGAACGCTCAAGTTCGTTAATTTTGCTCATGGCGCATTATACGTTATCGGAACTTATGCTGGATTGCTGATCGCGCTTGATGTGTCACTGACGTCCGGAAAGCTCCGTGAGTGGGGATTTAGTACGATTGGATTAGATCTCGGGTTTTTTGCTGCATTGGTTTTCGTTCCACTTGTTGTCTTCATTATCGGACTTGCGATGGAGCGATTTCTTGCACAGTCATTTTATGATCGCCCTGAGACCGATCAAATTCTTGTAACATTCGGCATTGCAATCGTTGTTCAAGAACTGTTTCGTGTTCTCTTCGGCAGCAACAGCCTCCCGTTCAATCAGCCAAAGAATCTGCTTGCAGTTGGTGGGTTTGGAGGGATTCCAGTTTCAGGTCCGATTGCACTTCCGATAGTCGGGAACTTTCCCAAGTGGCGACTATGGGTGATTGCAATTACTGCTGTGCTCGTCGGGATTGTCTATGCGCTTGTCGAATACACTGATTTCGGACTTATCGTTCGAGCCGGAACACGTGATGCAGAAATGGTCAGACTTCTTGGTGTTCGAATTGATCGACCATATCTCGTCGTGTTTGGAATTGGAGCTGCCCTTGCGGGTGTCGCTGGTGTGGTCGGCGGACCGCTCAGCGTCGTCAATCCGACGGTAGGGACAAATATTCTTGTTCCAGCGTTTCTCACCGTTGTTATTGGGGGTATTGGGAGTATTACTGGTGCTGTTGCCGGCGGACTCCTTATTGGACTCGTTCAGGTAACGCTCATTGGACTTCCATCAGTGACGCTTGGGGCGTTTACACTCAACTTCTCTCCATGGTCACAGGTTGGGTTGTATGCGATTGCAGCACTTGTGTTGCTGTTGCGTCCACAGGGAATCTTCGGTAGTGAGGAGGTGGCACCATGAGTGACCCTGATGCGACAAGCAGTGAAGGAGCAACAGTTGTTGATGACCCACAAGCCCCATCGCTGGTCGAGCGTCTCCAGCAGTTTCGTGAACGGGAAGCAACGGTCATTGGGTTGACTGCAATCGGAGTTGCGCTCTTTCCGTGGATATTCGCGCGAGCACCCATTATCAGTGACCTGCTTCTTGGATATCAAAATCTTGCCGCGTTGATGCTCATTTGGGCAATCTTCGCCATCGGGTTTGATCTCCTGTTGGGATACACTGGGTTACTCTCATTTGGACATGCCGCGTTCTGGGGTGGCAGCGCCTATGTCGCTGGTATCGTCTCACTTCGTGTATCAAGTGATCCAATTGTGATGGTTGCTTCGGGAACGATATTCGCGGTTCTATTTGCGTGGGTACTTGGATATCTCTCACTTCGTCGTGGTGGAATCTATTTCAGCATCCTCACACTCGCGTTCGCACAGATGCTGTATTATATGTCGGCTGCACCCCTTGCATCATTAACTGGTGGTGAGAACGGTCTCACTGGCATTGATGTGAGTCCGCTATTCGGAAGCTTCCATCTTGAATCAGAGCTACCGATGCTCGCTGGCGAGTTACTTGGAACGTGGATGTACGCCTTTGTCGGTGTTATTACAGTTGCTGCCGTCGGAATTGCTTATCGTATCTTGAATTCGCCGTATGGAATGGTATTCCGGGCAATCCGTGAAAATGAACAGCGGGCAAAGTTTGTTGGATTGAACGTCTGGCGATACAAGCTGATGGCGTTCATCGTCTCTGCAGGATTTGCAGGCATCGCCGGCAGTCTGTTCACAATCCATGGGTCATATGTTCCATTACAGTCGTTGTTTTGGACAGAATCCGGTGAGATCGTGATCATGGTCGTTCTCGGCGGGACCGCCTCGCTCTTCGGTCCAATCCTTGGTGCTGGATTATATCTGTACGTTGAGAATATCGTCAGCGGAATCCAGCAGTTACAGATCCCATTCACTGACATTGTGCTGGTTAATGACTTTGGAACATACTGGCATCTTCTGTTAGGATTGATCTTTGTTATCGTTATTTGGACAGCCCCACGCGGATTATGGGGTGGACTTTCAGATCTCCGCATGGCAATCGAATCTCGACTTCGAGGTGAGGACCGATGAGTATCGATACTGACTCAAATACAAACACAGACACAGACGTATCGGGGACACACGCAGCAACAACCACAAGTGGCGATGTACTACTCGAAACAAGAGGTCTTACGAAGGAGTTTGGTGGACTTGTCGCAACCGATGATGTCAACATTCGTGTTGAGCGTGGCGAGCAAGTGTCACTTATTGGACCGAACGGCGCTGGCAAATCAACATTAATCAACCTGATCACCCGACGTCTTGATCCGACAGATGGTGATATTCGATTCAAAAACAGCTCAATTGTTAATCTCGACCCACATGAAGTCGTTCAGCGTGGTGTCTCGAAGTCGTTCCAGACGGCATCTATTTTCCCGGATTTAACCGTTCGTGAGAACGCTGAAATTGCCGGGCTTGCCGCTGAAAACGGGGCTTTTGATTTCCAGTTGCTTACGCATCGAGATAGTCTGACTGACGTGCATCAGCGGGCACGTGATACCCTTGAGGCGGTTGGATTGCTCGATAGCGCTGATGAGACGGCGGCTGACCTCCCATATGGAGATAAACGGCGTCTTGAGATTGGAATTGCACTGGCTGCGGAGCCAGATCTACTGTTGATGGACGAGCCGACGGCTGGAATGTCGCCTGAGGAGACAAACGCAACAGTCGAACTAATCGAGGAGGTAAAACAAGCACTCGATCTGACATTCGTGCTTGTCGAACACGACATGGAAATTGTATTTAATATTTCAGATCGGATTATCGTCCTCAATCGCGGACGGGTAATCGCGGAGGGCGCACCAGAGGAGATTCGTGGAAATCCAGATGTTCAAGAGGCATATCTCGGTGGTGCTGACCTATGAGTACACTTGAAGATGATGAGACAAAGACGGCAAAGACAGGAGAATCAACTACCACTGCCCGTGAGAGTGAAAGCGGTCGTGAACTCCTTCGATTAAATAGCGTTGATGCGTACTATGATGAGAGTCATATCCTCCGGGATCTTTCGATGATGGTAAAGGAGGGTGAAATCTGTGCTCTTCTCGGGCGGAACGGTGCTGGAAAAACAACGACACTTCGATCAATCGCTGGCGCAACACCACCAACTGTTCGCTCAGGCTCGATTCGCTTCGACGGGAATGACGTAACAGGCGTCACTGCCGAAGATATCTCGATTCGTGGAATCTCACTGGTGCCTGAAGAACGGCGTATCTTTCCAAATCTCTCAGTTGCAGAGAATTTACACTTGGCTGAGGTCGTAAATAACGCATCAAACACATGGGGTCGGGATGTCGAAGCTGGTGGTGAGGGAATGACGACTGATGAAGTTTATAATCAGTTCCCGCGACTCGATGAACGGCGCAGTCAACAAGCAGGAACGCTTTCAGGTGGTGAACAGCAGATGCTTGCTATTGCACGGGCGCTGAAACAGAATACTGATTTGATGTTGTTAGACGAGCCATATGAGGGACTCGCACCACAGATCATTGAGGACGTTGAGGATGCAATTGAGCGGATTAATGATACTGGGACGACGATTCTCCTCGTCGAGCAAAATGCGGCTGCGGCGATTAATCTCGCCGATCGCGCATATGTGATTGATCATGGACAGATAGTGTTCGATGGAACTGCAGCCGAACTTCGATCAGACGAGGAAACACGTGAACGGTATCTCGGAGTGTAGCTCGTGAGACAACGAGAGATGGATACACACGCAGATCTACATACACGCACATGCACATGGTGTGCGCGGGATGAGTGAGGAAAGAGAATGACCGCAGAGTCAAACGATACCCACAGTGTAGATACTGATACTGATCATGATCATATAGACACAGACGCGACAGGAACTGCCGAATTAGCAGAGCCTGAAGCGGCACTCAATCGGCTCATCCAACTTGATATAGTCGTCGAGAATGATGATGGGACACTCGCGACGACGACTGAATACGAGGATATTCGTCGGATCTATCATGACACGTACATGGATGCCCCGCGTGAACGGATTGTCACGACCATAACAGATATCTTTGACGTTGAGGAGTCAGATGCCATCACTCGACTTGAGGAAGATATCGTATCACGGGCAGATATTGTTAGTTATCTTGCAATCGACTCTTATACTGATAGGGCGCTTGACCCAGCGACACATGCAATGATGGTTGAGGTAGTGAAGAGGATCGATCCTGAGTCACCAGTTCCAGACGCGATTACTGAGCTCACAGACGAGTCATATGACTCATTCATTACAGAGCACTCAGATGCATTGATAACTGTCTGGAAACGACGCTGCGATCCATGTCGAGCCGTTAAGTCCGATCTTGATACGATGCTTGAAGCTATTCCATCAGATGTCGCTGTTGCTGGGATCGATGGTGAGAACGCACCGTCGTTCCGCCGCAAGAGTGAGGTATCAACTGCACCAGCGTTTATCCAGTATAAAAATGGTGAACAGTGCAGTGTCAAGACCGGTCGGCAGTCACCTGATGCAGTCGCTAACATGTTCGACGACGTGTGATGTATGAGGTGTGAGGGGTCGTAGCGTTGATTTATGACGACAACAGAACACATGTCTTAGGGCAGATTTGAGTTTGGCTTATATCTGGACTTAGATTTGGATTTGGATCTTGATTTGGATTTAACACAGAGAGATTTCACTATCCGTCATTCTTGTACTGGCAGATTGCAGATTGCACATACCAATACTGACACTCATGCGAAGCAAGTCCTCAGAGACCCGCTCATAATTTCGCTGTCGGAAATTAACAGTTACCGTCTATCAACGATCAATCATCGACGCCGGTGACCATTACAGGTCGACTTGAGCCAAGGATCACCGATTGTGTGACGCTTCCGAACAATGCTTTTCCAGCAGGTGATCGCTTGCGGCCACCAACAAGGATAAGATCAGCCTCACTCTCGACTGCGGTGTCCATAATCGCATCTGCAGGGTCACCGCTCGATTCTTGAATATTTACATCAATATCGTGTTCTTCAAGTAATTCTGCTGCCGTCCGGACCGATTGCACCTGCGATGCTGAGGCACCACTTGGATTATCGTCAAAACTGTGAATCAGTGTGACTCGCTTTTCTGTAGACCCACCAGGGAGTTCAATCGCTGCTTCCGCACATCGCGTTGCATGCGCTTCCTCATCATCAATACCAGCCACAATATGGTACATACTCACAATTGGGCAGCCCCACGGCTTAATATTTTTCAGAAGTCCCTTAGAGGATACGACATTTATTTTATACCGAAGAAATATCTCTCAGGGTGATTATACCAGGCGTCACCCGCTCTGTACTTATCTCTCGGCTTTTGTTATCTAAGAATGAATTCCTCTGAGGTCGCCTGCTATCAGTTGTTGGCACTGTGAGTTCTTCATTCCAAACGGAACACGTGGTTTGAGCGTTCCAAGTTAGTATAACTGAGTGTGGCTTCAGAGCGAAACAGTGCTCAGAGTACCACCGACTGGTATGGAGTTTGCGGTGTCAAATCAGGTTTCAATCGAATCTGCGTATTCTGAGACATAAATAACGAGCCCAAGTGGAATCCCAATAACAATCGCAATCGTCAATCCACCGTATGCAGCAAACCCAACCGGAGTTGGGGGAAACGGAATAATGAATAAAAACGCAGGCGCGGAGAGACCATCAACAAAATAGCCGGTGAGATACCCTGCCATGCCCGCAGCACCAGTAAGTGCAAAGTACAGTATAATGACAAACTGTCGACCGCTTCGTCCATGCGTGTGAGACTGCTCGATGTGTTGTGAGTGCTTTTGGGTTTGATTCTGGTTATCAATATCCTCCGATGACCCTGTTTCAGTCTTCTCACCATTCTGTGAGCCAGTATGATCTGTTGTGGTCTCTGTGGCGTCTGATTCGCTCACAAAGGCAATTTGATTGGCACCATCGTGATTCCATCGATACGAAAAAAGAGGCTGTGAGAGCCAACAGATAACAGACAGAATGAGAGAGAGAAGACGAGCAGTTGAGAGAAGTGCAATGTGAAACTCGAATAACTCGTCCAGGTGAGTGAGAGCCGATGCACCTTTGAGGATACATGAGATATAACATGCTATGAGTGATGGAGACCTCCTAGGTGTCGTACTTGGGGCGATTGCAATGTTGATGTTCGCAACAGGACTTCTTCTTGCAATGTGAGTCCATCACCGAGCTCGCGGCTTCTGTTGAGTGATGGAATCTGGGAAAGCAGATCACCGATTTCAGTGCTTGATCCCAGGACCTTCACCTTGCAACGATACTGACTGTCAACGCGTGAACGTAGATCCTCCGAGTCTACATCCTCTGGGCTTCCATTCGCCGTCAGATGAAGCCTGTGAAAATAAGAATAGCTTTACTCCCCGATTATCGGCTCTTTGAACATAGAGCTGAGCACTAGATGTAAGATACACACTGCTACCATATCCTAAACATATCAGTCGTTGCTAATATGACCAGTATTTCCATCCGAACCCACACTCAGTTCAGCTAGAACGTCTCGATTGTGCGTTCCGCTTCAAAGACGGAAATCACAGTTCAAACAACTGATATAAGCAGTTAGGATTTATGATGAAAGATTGCGTTGGGCAAGAAGGTCTATTTCCGGATAAGCTGAATAATATTGTGCGTCAATTCTGCAATCTCAAGTTGACTGGAAGGCTCTCAGAGTGTATACATTATGTTCATAATAAGTCTGCTCAACGCATACAGCACTGTCAAGCACTCGTCGGTCCGTTCGACGGTCACTATAGATCGAACTGGAAATCGAAATCTGAGCTGTCCTATGCTCACTCTATTCGTTCCGCTTGTTCCGCTTTTACTCCGCTTGCTTTGTGATGAAGCGGCGTCAGCTTACGAAAATCAAGACAAGATCGCTCAATAATTATGAGGAGTTAACAGACGTGTTATGATTCTGAATGCGTATTTGCGGCATTGGTATTTTCATCGTCGTCATCGACATCGCCGCCGTCCGTCAATACCGTTTCTTCTGTTTCCTCGTCGCCACCATCAGCAATAGCGGTCGTGAGCTTCCGATCGTACCAATCCCACTCAGCAGTGTAGAGTCCTTTATCATCAAGATCCCATGGATCTCCGTCTTCGACTTTTGGACCTTCGAGCCATGATTGGGCAAAGTTCCAGACAAAGATTATCTGTCCAGCCAGGAGGATGAGCGCACCAAGTGTAGCGACCTGATGTAAAGTTGCGAACTGCGGGAGATACGTCGCATATCGACGTGGCATACCACCGTATCCAAGCAGAATCATAGCGAAGAATGTGATATTCGTGCCAATCATTGAGAGCCAGAAGTGCATCTTTCCGAGTGTTCGCTGATACATTCGACCAGTATATAGTGGGAACCAATAATAGATACCTGCAAAGCCAGCAAAGGCGATTGCACCCATGACAATATAATGGAAATGTCCAACGACATAGTATGTTGCATGTAACACAAGATCAACCGGAATCGAGGCGAGGAATACACCAGTCACACCGCCAAGAATGAAGTTCGAAACGAATCCGACTGAGAACAACATCGGTGTTGTCAGTCTGATACTTCCATTCCACATTGTCGTGATCCAATTGAACGTTTTCACTGCACTTGGGACGGCAATCGCGAGTGAGACGGCCATGAATGATGCGCGAAGACGAGGGTCAAGACCTGTGGCAAACATATGATGTGCCCACACGCCGAATGAGAGGACTCCGATTGCCAGTGTTGAGTACACGACAAATTTGAATCCAAAGAGGCGTCGCCCCGAGAATCGCGGAAGGATATAGCTGATAATTCCCATCGGCGGAAGGACGAGAATGTACACTTCGGGGTGTCCAAAGAACCAGAATAGATGCTGCCAGAGAATCGCTCCACCCTCACCAGCAAAGAATGTAGTCCCGAAGTTTCGATCAAAGAGCAGCATCATGATTGCACTGCCGAGAAGCGGGAAGGCAAAGAGGATCAGTCCTGATTGCGTGAGGATCGTCCATGAGAATATATCGAGATTTGCCCATGATACGTTTTCGCCACGTTCGGTGAAGATTGTCGCAATGAAATTAATCGCTCCCATTGTTGCGGACACACCTGAGAGGTGCAATCCAAGTAACATCAGATCAACACCAGCATTTGCTTGATTACCCATTCCTTCACCGACTGATAGAGGCGTGTACATAGTCCAGCCTGTCTGCGCCGGAATAACCTCAGGAATTGGGAAAAATCCTGCCCAAATCAGTAATGCAGCAGGGGGTAACAGCCAGAATGCAATGGCGTTAATCCGCGGGAACGCCATATCGTCTGCACCAATAAGCAGTGGAATAAGATAATTAGAGAACGCTGCAATAATTGGTGTTCCAAAGAGGAACAACATCGTGATTCCATGACTGGTCAACAGCGAATTATAGAAGGTGTTTGAGAGGATCGTCATGCCAGGGTCTGCAAGCTCGATTCGCATCAAGACGACCATCAACCCACCAACAGCAAATGCGATTAATCCAAACGCGCCATAAAGCAATCCAATGTCTTTATGATCAACGGTTGTCAGCCATCGGATAATTCCAGCGGGTTTTTCCTCTGAAACGTAACTATCACCTTGCCCATAGCCACCGCCACCTGCAATAGGCGTATATGAACGCCAGTTCTCGATCCGCGCAAGCCACGCGGTAACGCCAATGAGGAAAACCCCCATCAGAGCCGTCAACACCAGTTGTCCGTTAACCTCCATAGAGGACCCCAAGAAGCCAGGCATAATGAAAGATTCGGGATAGCGAGAAATAATGTCGTGAAACTGCAGATGAATGTAATCTCACATATGTATTTGCCGCTAGACTTCAATAACACCCTAATAAGATAATCACGCGTGAGTAGTGTGACCCTGTATAAGATGAACCTCAGAGATGATCAAGTGAAGTACCTCGGGGTCACATCAACATCAAAGCTCCGAGGCACTCGCCTTGCTCATCTGTAGAATAAGATAGAATAGATACCAGGATATTGAGGGGTGAAGACAGTGTTATATCTCCTGTGTTATGATGTATTTCGATCTGTATGAAGCTCTGACTCTGGCTCTGTCTCAACCGCTTGGTCTGATGATGGGGATTCGAGTTCGGCGTCCGTGTCGTCTTCCGATGTGTTTTGTGGAGCTTTTTCGATTGGCTCGGCATCCGCCATACTCGCTTGTCCGGGGAGGTATTGATCAACATGTTGTTCGCTTCCAGCAATTGCTCGCCCAGAGATGTAGGTCAATACTGCAAGCAAAACGAACGGCACAACCAACAATCCAAATTGAACAGCGGTGGTCAATGGGTTCGTCTCAAATGGGCTCATGAAGACATAAGCGACGACAAAGAACGCAATGATTACCAGGGGAATGATATTAACCGTGAGATCCAACAATGTTTCCCGGTCAAATAACTTCGCGACCATACCTACTCCCTATGGCGAGAGCATGAAATAGTTTATCGATTTCTGACCGGCAAATCCCGAGACTAAGCGGATTCTCCGAGAATGATCAAGAGTCAAAGTTAGATGTTGACCATCAATATCAATTATTTCAATTATTTCAATTATTGATCGGTTTGACACCCAATTTAATGGGCGAATCGGGTAATTAGCAAGAAGCTTGGATCTTAGAGCTTACTTCTCATGTGATATGCAAACATACACTCATTCTCACACTCAATATGTTGGGTCAACATCGCGGGCAAAAAACTCTCCAGTGGCACCGGCGGCGACAAGAATGATTGCAGCGACAAGAATTGCTGTTCCTCGGTCTGGAAGGTCAAGTGCCGTAAACACGAATGCAAGACCAAGTACAAGAAGAACGACTGCAACCCCAGCCATCCCACGCCATGCTGTCTGTGCATATCCCGACTCAGCTGCCATTCCAGCTGCACTCCCACCAAATAATAAGAGTCCACCGACAGCAACAGGGAATAGCCCAAATAAAATTCCAAGTTCAGAAAGAGGAACCCCCAGGGCAACGAATAACGGCCATGGGCTTGCTTTCCGGTACTGTTCGGAGAGTCCCGGTGTGTCTTCCATAATCCTACGTAGAGACGGCAGAGTACAAAGTGCTTCCCTTCGGAATGATCGGAGAGTGTCTTTGAGTACTCATTTGATATTCACTGATACTGCTCAGTGTTCGCTGCTCAATATTCATCTCCTCGGTGAACTCACCCCGGATTGAGCAGACATCCCGAACTCGTGTTGAGTCGGATGATACATTCGACAGTTATGTGTTGAGTATGTGGTATCTTAAGATGGCTGATCGTGGATAACCTGACTGAGGGTACACACAGAGCACACTGTCAAGATTGGGTACGAAGAGGTATCTATTCATCTCAGTAATGGATACCTCGGTGTCAAACCACGGGGATTTGACAATCCGTCTTATTCAATTGAGAGTAGTGTGGGTGCTGGTGATGAAAAGAATGATAGTGAGATTGATTAATTCAAAATCCGAATCAGCAACTACCGAGCGGATACTATTGTGTGAGTACACCGCGACGGGTCAGAAATCGATTAACAGACTCAATCTCGACTGGACTTCCAATAATCCGACAGCCATCATCACCTGTGACGACAGTGATGACAAACTGCTCATTTAGTGACTCTCGAAATTCGGCAACAGTTTCACATGGAAGACGCAACTGAGTGCTGTCTCGATAGGTGGCTGGCGTGCTCATCCTCAAAACCTGTATGTCATAATTAGATGTGTGAAATATAACGTTATCGAAATGATATCACTCAGAGCCGAGTTCGGAAAGCACAGATTTTTCGATACCCACAATCGACATAGATTTGATGGGACTGGAGGACGAGATCGAGGACCTCCGCGAGGAGATCGCTAATACACCGTATAATAAATCGACCGAAGAGCACATTGGTCGATTAAAAGCGAAACTCGCAGAGAAAAAAGAGAAGCTCGAACAACAGTCCTCGAGTGGTGGCGGGTATGGATACGCAGTCGAAAAAACGGGAGATGCAACCGTTGCCCTCGTCGGGTTCCCCAGCGTTGGAAAGTCGACGCTCATAAATTCGATGACAAATGCCGAGAGCGAAGTGGGCGCGTATGAGTTTACGACACTCGATGTCAATCCAGGGATGTTGCAGTATAATGGTGCGAACATTCAGATACTCGATGTCCCGGGGCTGATCGAGGGTGCCGCTGGTGGGCGAGGTGGCGGCAAAGAGGTTCTCTCAGTCGTGCGCACAGCAGATCTTGTCGTGTTCATGTTATCAGTCTTCGAGATTGAACGATATGAGCGGCTCAGCGAGGAATTATACAATAACAAAATCCGACTCGACACAACACCGCCGAACGTCTCAATCGGTCGACGAGGAAAAGGTGGAATCCAGGTGACCAGTGCAGATGATGTCTCAATTGATGAGGATACAATTGCATCTGTGCTTCGCGAACATGGATATACCAATGCAACTGTCACCGTCCGGGGTAATGTCTCGATTGATGAACTCATTGATGCAATCATGGATAATCGGGTGTATCTTCCCTCGATTGTCACCGTTAATAAAGCGGATTTAATCGATCGTGAGTACCTGCCAACAGTGAAATCAGATCTTCGCGATGTCGGTGTCGATCCCGAGGAAGCGATTTTCATCAGTGCCGAGGCTGAGAAAGGGCTTGATGCACTCAAATCGAGAATGTGGGATGCGCTTGGATTGATTCGTGTCTATATGGACAAACCTGGTCGTGGTGTCGACTATGAAGAACCACTTGTGCTTCGTGAAGGCGAAAATACCGTCGAGGACGCACTCGGAAAACTTGGTGGAACACTCGATGAGCGTTTCCGGTTCGCGCGGGTCACAGGGGCGAGTGCCCAACACGATGAACAACAGGTCGGACGTGATCATGAACTCGCTGATGAGGATATCTTGCGAGTTGTTGCGCGAAAATAACAAACAAAATATAAAAAAGAATGATTTGTCGCGATTATCATGTTTGATATTTCAATCATGAAGACTGTGCGTGAGCGACGCTGGCGTGGACCAGTAGTCATACTTGCGTTGGTGGCACTCCCATGGTCAATTCAGATATTTGATGCTCGTGATGCAACGTTTCTGTTCGCATGGGGGCTTCTGAATACAAATCCACCAATGATAACGCCGTTAGTAGATTTCTTATTTATTTACACACAGGGATTACCCGAGTATATCCTCGCGTGGCCACTTTCGGTACTTGTATATATCGGCACCCTCGGTAGTGCAGTGAGTGGTGTAATCTTCGACCGAGAGGACCCACGTGTTACCGGTGGATTACTTATAATTATGGCTATCGCGCAACTCCGACTTGCATGGGGATTTTCCTTTCAGCCATACCGGACAGCATGGCCAGTCGCGAGTGGACTCTGTGTGCTCATTGCATGGTGGTTTTACTGGCCGCGTGTACGCACGCATCAGGGCGAGTCTTTGTTTGCGTCTGATGAATGACTTCTCGCTATTGTCGAGTCAACTGTCGAGACTGACAGAATGTCATTTTCGATCAGATTTATCACTGGTATGAGGGTGAGAGCATATTCATGTCTGGTCAAGAGAAGCAATTAACAATCCTATAGTATCTGTCCGATCGGTCGTCTGGGTGTGTCTCATATTCGATAATTGAGACATACTGCGAGTGACGGTCGGTACTCTTTTCGATACTCCGGTCAACAAACCAGATATGGCTGGCATATTTGACCATGTAATGATTCGCGTCGAAGATCTTGAAGCATCACTTGAGTGGTATCAGACCCATCTTGATTATGAAGAGAAGGGTCGCTGGGAGGCAGATACATTTACGAATGTCTATCTTGGCCCCACTGAAATGCATGATGAAGGGGCGATGCTTGAACTCACATATAATCATGATGACCGGAGTTATGAGATGGGCGACGGCTGGGGTCATATTGCTGTTCGCGTCCCAAATGGCAAACTCGAAGCTGCATATCAGCAGTTACTAGATGAAGGTGTCGAGGACTACCGGGATCCAGAGTCCTGTGGTGGTCGATATGCATTCGTCAAAGACCCAGATGGTCATGAAGTCGAAATTGTCCAGCGTGATCCTGATGAGGGGACGATGTGGAGTATTGATCACACGATGATCCGTGTTGAGGATGCCGATGAGGCACTTGGATTCTGGACACGGAAGTTCGAATATGAACATACCGGGCGCTGGGAGTCTGACAGCTTTGCAAATTACTTCATGAAACCCGAAGGAGCATCCGACGCTGCGATGGCTGTCGAACTCACGTATAATTATGATGGACGCACGTATGACCTCGGTGATGCATGGGGACATCTCTGTGTCCGCGCTGACGATCTTGAAGACTACTGGGCGACGCTCATGGAACGTGATGCAACGGATTATCGTGATCCTGAATCGTGTGAGTATCAATATGCATTCACCACAGATCAGGACGGTCACGAAATCGAGATTCTCGAAGCAACTTAAACTGAACGTAGAGACGTCAGTCCGCGCTCAAGGACAAGCGATTTATTGATTACTCTCATTTTCATCGGTATGCCTGGCGTGCTCTCTGACGTGCTCGCGTGGGTCGTCATTGTAGCGTTCGCGGCTGGAACGCTACTTAGAGGACGCAACGACCGCGTTGGCAGAATAGTGACTGTTGCTGCTTGGGGCGGATTTGCACTGTTTTGGCTGCAACTTGTCCCGCATTTCGCGTTTGTTCATAAAAGCTATGTCGAGGGGATCCTCTCGATTGCGGCTGTGCCAGCGTCACTTTACACTGGATTACTCCTGTGGCGAGGACGCAGTTCGCTCTTTGTGCTTTCACGGGCAGTTGCTGCGATGGGACTGATCTATCTCCCATTTGAGACAATTCCAGCAATCATGGCGTTTGGGATTTCACTTCCTGCCCCTCGCGGCGTATTGATGGAGATAGTCGCCGCCCAGACCGGGATGTTGGTGAGTGCATTCGGATATGAGCCAGCGATGATTGTCGGGAATCAAGGCTATTTGAATACATTCCAGTTCTTCGATGGAAATCACGAGTTGACAGTCTCAGTTGTCCTTGCCTGCACTGGATTGGGAAGTATCTCAATCTTTGCTGGATTAATTGCGGCGGTTGAAGCACCACTCAAACGGAAGCTCAAAGCAATGGCTGTTGCCGTGCCGATTATCTACGGGCTAAATATACTTCGAACGACGTTCATCACGATTGCCTTCGGTAAACAGTACATGCAGTGGTTTGTTCAGGAGATATTGTTCTTATTCGGCTCATCAGACCCATACATGGTTTCGTTCTTTATCTCTGATCGGATTATCAGCCAACTGCTTGCGGTTGTCGTCCTCGTCGGGATCACATATCTTGTTGTTCGTGAACTTCCAGAGCTACTCACCGTGATCGAGGATGTGCTGTATATGATCACTGGCGACGAATACGACCTTGCGCGGGAACTTGGACTCCAACGAGAGAGTGTATGATGACAGTATACACTATGTGATCTCTGATACAGATGTCGCATGCTGATGTGAACTGTACTCCTGAGGGGATAATAGAAATGAGATTACTTGATTCATTGAGAGTCAACAGCATTGAGCATGTCTGCTGGTGCGTCAGCTAATGCGGCGAGTGCTTCTTCTTCGAGATGATGTAACTCACCAGGGAGTACAAGCAGATGAAGTGGGTCACCGAAGTCTTTCTCAGCAAGCGCGGAAAGTCGATCAGCACGTACAGTTGGGTCTGGACTCCCGGCGCGAGCAACAACAACAGCAAGCATATCCTCAAAATCCGTAGCTAACATCTCGGCGGCATCGCTTGCGCGCAAGTATTCGTCTCGATCGGCTTTGATATCAAGATACACGACAGTATGGAGTCCACGCTCGCGGTTTGCCGTAATCGAATCAGTGACACTTGTCGGGACGCCTTCTGCCCCATGTGCATACGGGAATGGAAGTGTGACAGACTTCCCAAAGCGGTAGTTCTGAAGTCCCGTGAGCCCACTTGCCGCTGTTTGTGCAGTCACACCGTGAATAACACGAGTGTCGATGCCACGATCAATTGCTCGCAGTCGAAGATCCGTATGTGTCGTTGAGATCATCGTATCACCCGCTGTCAGGAACGCCACATCCTCGGATTGAGCCTTCCTGAGAATGTCTTCTGGATGCTGTTCAACACCCTCGCGATCACGCACGTCGATGTCGATATCATGGGCTGTCTCAAGATCCGAAACAGTCGCATCAACAAGATAGCTTGTATAGAATTCAGCAGCAACATAGTCAGCGGCTTGGAGTGCATCACGACCGGCAATACTGATAGAGCGCTCGTCATATAATCCAAGCCCAATGAATGTAAGCATAATCTGGAAATCCTTGTATCGTCAGGTCACTCACGCACGAATGCGCTGCTATCCATCCTCATCCGAGTCAAGATCAAGATCGAGGTCCTCAGCAACAACATTTGCAAGTTCATTTGCAATGCGTGGGGCTACCTGGGCGACATCATCACCGTCGTGTTGATTTTCATTATGACGGTCAAGTGTCTCACGAAGGTCTGACAGTGAAACACGAGTGTCTGTGCCGCAGTCCTCACAGACCACCGGAACGGTTGGGTCATCATCGCTCATACGCCGACAATCGGTACAGATAGATAAAATGGACGCGGTTTGATGTAGCTCATACCCTTTGTGTATCGCTGTGAATTATGTGTGTCAATAACTCATGTAATAATGGTATTATTATATGTGGAGCAGGCGCAATCCCACTGAGGCTGTGGATACGCGCCGTCACAGTGGTAATTCCACACATTTTTTTCCAAAAACAGCGCATATGTTAATGTTGGCGCACTGGTTACGACCCCAGTGTGGTCGAGCGCCCGAAAACTGGCGGTTCGAGTGTCCGCCCACTCTGGAAACAGAGTGCGCCCCAATGCGCAAACAACAACCACCGGGCAAACACTCGCAGCCAAAGTAACTCCGAGTCCGTGTCCGTGTCCGTCAAAATCTGCCGGACTCCCCGAGGCACAAACAACTTCGGGAGCCCGAACATGATAATGGATAGGAGTACTGGGGGCTTGGCACTCCCAGGAGACTACCCATCGACCGGCCCCACACCGATTCGAACGGTGTGGTGGCTTGGGAGTCTGTCAACCCAAACCTGAAATTCCCAACTCAACGCTGCGGTGCCGTGGGATTCCTCCGCGTGAACCCGGAGGAGGATGTCAATCAGACTCTGTCGCGTCGATATCAGCATAGAGTGTGGTAATGCCACATTCCGGGCAGAGAAATGCATGAAGTGGATTTTGATAGCCAATCCCAAGATGACTGAGTACGCCACCGTCTCTATCCGTCTCAACGTATAGATCACCGATTCCTTCTGCAGTGACGCGCGTCTTTTTCATTTGGACATCACAGTCCGGGCAACGACGCTCATCCATTGGTATCACTACATTACCGAGCGACGCAACAAAAGGGTACGCCAGTGATTGCGTATGTAGAAATGAACGCGGGGTCAATCGATATATACACAAACAATCAGCAATCCTTCGAAGAGTGTACCGTTGGTGGCGACATTTGTGATTGAGAAGGATTCACACGTGTAATGATGAGAGCAAAATCAGCAACACTAATTCCAAATAGCAAATACATTGATAGAAAGAGCGATACAGAGAGATGACAGACACACCTCAAGACTCGGTCAAAGCAACATACGATACAATTGCCGAGCACTTTGCGGCGACGCGTGAGTATGCATGGCCGGAAGTAGAGTCATTCTGTGCCTCACAGCAAATACAGAGTCCTCCCGACACCGAGAGTATCGGCATTGATATTGGATGTGGAAATGGACGCCATGCAGAAACGCTCTTCGAGCAGACATCAGTTGATAAGATAATTGGAGTTGATGTGAGTCGTGAACTACTCCACACAGCACAGACACGAGCGACAAATCGAGGATTTATTGACGACCTTGCGCTTATTCAGGCTGACGCTGGGTCACTTCCGTTGGAATCACAGAGTGTTTCGATTGCGGTCTATGTCGCCACACTTCATCATCTCCAATCGCGGCGTCGCCGGGTCGCAAGTCTCTCAGCGGTTGCCCGGGTGCTTGAATCCGATGGGCGGGCACTAATCAGTGTATGGTCAACTGAACACGATCAGTTTGAACGTAGTAATGGATTTGATACGACTATCGAGTGGACACTTCCTGACGGGACGTCGATTCCTCGATATTATCATATCTATGATCCAGTTGAATTTCGCTCTGATCTTGAGTCGAGTGCACTATCGATTGTTGAGACTGAGATATCAAGTGGGAACTGCTATGCAGTGGTCACGACTGATTAATATCCTCCTGACGCTGAACGTGATGAGTATCGTGTAAGACAACACGCCGATTATATGTTTCAAATGGTCTAGTCGTGATTTGTGAGCAAGAGTTCAGTAGATAAGATGATTCGTCATTGTATGGATGATACACATATGCTCTGCGTTTAAGTTTGTCCGGTTCATACAATAAAATGAATGAGCAACACTGATACCGTAGCCGATTATGAGGTTGTCGTCGTCGGAGGCGGACCCGCAGGCCTCCAATCAGCACTGTACACGACGCGATTAGGGCATGACACTGCACTTGTTGACCGTGGTGGTGGTCGTGCGGCAATGATGCTCGATACTCACAATGTCATCGGTGTCACCGAGGATACCTCGGGTAATGAATTCCTTGCGACTGGGACTGAACAAGTCGAATCATATGGTGGGGATGTGATTCGTGATCTCATTACCGATATTGAACAGACCGATGATGGTCGATTCTATCTTGAGGGGAACTCGAATGCATTCCGTGCTGACCGCGTTGTCCTTGGTGTTGGATTCAGTGATAAACACCCAGACCCACCGGTGCCGCGTACAGGCAAAGGGCTGCATTACTGTTTGCACTGTGATGCATACATGTTTGTTGATCGACCGGTCTATGTGATGGGCACGGGCGAGGCAACTGCACATGTTGCGATGATTATGCTGAATTTCACCGATGATGTCGACGTGTTGCTCCGCGGTGATGAGCCAGAGTGGAGTGATGAAACCGACGAGCAACTGCGAGCACACCCAATTGATATTGTTGAATCCGATATTGACGGGATGAATAAAGGCGATAATGGATGGTTAGAGTCATTCGAATTCGAGGATGGGAGTGTTCGTCAGTATCGCGGTGGATTCGCGATGTATGGCTCGATTATAATACCGCCTTATTCGAAACGCTTGGGTGTGAACTCGATGATGATGGAACGGTCATTGTCGATGAAAGCATGGAAACAACCGTTGATGGTGTGTATGCAGTCGGTGATATTACCGATGGGCACAATCAGATTCCTGTTGCGATGGGCAAGGGCGCGCAAGCAGGAATTGATATTCATTATCAACTCCGTGAGTTCCCCCGTGATCTTGAAGAAATCCGTGCCGAGGGTCCGGTCACAGAAACAGAGGTCCCAGGTGTGAGTGATCGTCTTCGAGATGCAGCCGCGTCATTCGAGGAGGCACAGGCACCGCCGATTGAAACACCAGCACCAAACACTACCGCTGACGTGGACGCTGAAGCAGACGCAATCGAACCACCAAGCGATGACTAATTAAATTCGTCGGCTATCTGTCACAGCGCAGTACTTTCGTCGTATTCTTCTTTTTTATTTGAAGATGACACCGGTGTGAGTCAGTCATCACGACAGATATTGTGGGTGGTGGCGATGACGACTAGAGTCTATCTGAGACATCGGGAAATCAAGGAATCGAGATTATATGATAGCCAAGGCGTGCTTGAGTGACCGTCCAAATGTGACACACAGTGGCGAGAAAGAGACTCAAACAGAAACATCCTTATTCCAGGCACCAATTCATAAGATTGTGACGTCATGAGCCTGGCGTGACACAGAAGCATGCGCTGGTGGTCTAGTGGTATGACCTGAGCCTTCCAAGCTCATGACCCGGGTTCAAATCCCGGCCAGCGCATACGACGGTTGAGTTTCGTATTTCTATTTGTCCTCTTTGAGTTCATATCGGTCTCCTCAGTATCATCACCGCGACATAGATAAAAACGGAGACGGACCAGTATCAGAGTTAGTCTTAGCCGTGGCTTATGCTTGATCTGAATCGGGATGGAAAGCACTGAGTAACTGCTGGCTGATTCGTATGAAAATATCAGCACACGAATAATTATGATGATAAGTTACAACAGTGATATCGATACCCACAACTCAAACACCAGTCCCGACTCTGATACATCGATAACGTAACCTAACGAAAGGTAAGTAATGAATGAGAGGTATGAATAGCGGACGACAGAGTTGCTCGGCGTTCCGATACAGGGAGTCCCAGTCGCCTCCTCCACCCCGCGGCCCTTCGAGCGACGAACGTTCACCGGTTCGCTGCTCGCTTCCGCGCCTGACGGGTTGCCGGCGACGAACCGTCTCGGACTGACCCTGCGGCCAGCGTCGACGGACCGCCGTCCCCGAAGGACGAGGTTTCTTAGTTGGCTTCCGAGGCCTGCATCGGTCTGACCGAACGCACCCGGGTTTGGCCCCCACTCAAGACCGAAATCGTGGGTTACAGAGCAGGGCCTAACTGCCCGACCTAGTCCACACAAACATACACAAGGCGGATATAAGGCGCTTTCGACTCGGATATCGACATATCGACAGACAGCAGCGACATTATACCCATTCGCGTGCAGTCTTACCGCTTCAGTGTCCCGAGGATGCTCACTCAGGCGCTGAGATATCACCGCAGATAACACGAATCTGAGTAATGGGTCTGTACAGGTGAACTCAGCGTGATAAGATAGATGAACACAAACGCAAACACATACACAAGCACAAGCGCAGACGCAGACACAGACGTGGGGGCAGATAAAATATCATGCTCTATCAAGCCGAAACACGACTTCTTTCTGGAGTGATTACCGAAGCACAGCAGTCGTATAGCCACTTCCGGCGAGAGCTGTCACGCTTGCAAGCCCAACAATAACCCAGCGATGATTCACAATCCACGCATATTGACTCGGGAACCCATACAGCAGTGTTGATGTAATCGAAACTGCCCAGACGGCGGCAAAACCGATCATTGCAATCCCAGATACCAGCGCGATGCCAGCAACAGTTACCGGGTCGGTGCGACCCTGCTTTCCGGCGAGAAACACAACAATATTCAATATTGCGAGAAAGCCAACGACAGAAATACCGAACGGACCAGCGGCATAGTAATCTGCAACACTAACCCCTGGAGTGGTGATAATCACTGCTGGCACAAAGACTACTCCGGCGAGAATGAGACAGGTAAATGCGCCGATCGTTGGCGCGATGGAATCAAGACGCATATCGGCTGTCTGACCGACACGCGTGTAAACGCTTCGAGATGTAAAAACAGCCGCAGTCATCATACCAATACCAGAATCATCTTAGAGAAAGCAGCAATATCACTCCAGGATGGACTGCGAGAGATTGAGTCGACAGGACAGGATAACAACACGGCAAGAAGAGAAAAGACGGAACTCTCAAAGCGATAACAGTAGTTGAACTCGATACAAGACATTCTATAGAGGAAAACGAATATAGGACCGCCGGTTCCCGTTGTAGCATGGAACGCGTAGCAATTATCGACGCATCAATGACACAGTTTGGACAGCGAGAGGGATGGATTCGTGAGTTACTCGCAGAAGCCGGACAAATGTGTCTTGACACTGCTGGGGTGAGTCCCGATGCAGTAGAGCATTTGTATGTCTCGAATATGGCAAGTGGGGAGTTTGAAGGGCAAACAGGCGTGTCAAATGCACTTGCACATGACCTGGGAGCAGTTCCCGCATATACCGCCCGAATCGATCAAACCTCCTCATCAGGTGGGGCAGGTGTGTATGCTGCATGGCAATCTGTTGCCTCTGGTGCATCAGAATTAACATTGCTTGTTGGTGGTGAGAAAATGACACACCGGACGACTACTGAAGCAACGGACATTATTGCATCATTAACACATCCCGTGGAATACAAACATGGAGTCACACTGCCATCGTTCGCAGGGCTGACGGCTCGATTATATCTTGAGACGTACGATGCACCACGGGAAGCGCTTGGAAAGGTAGCGGTCAAGAATCACCGCAACGGTGTCGATAACCCACACGCGCAGTTTCGGAAGGAAGTCGATCTTGAGACGGTGCTTGAATCGCCGATTGTTGCTGATCCACTCCGATTATATGACTTTTGTCCGATTACTGACGGATCCGCAGCCTTGTTATTCTGCCCAGAGTCACTTGCGGAAACGTACACCGACACATATGCTGTTGTGAGTGGGATTGGAGGTGCAACAGACACTCATGTCGTTCATGAACGCGCTGATCCAACGACGATGGGTGGTGTCGTCGACTCAGCAGATGATGCGTATGAGATGGCTGAGATTACCTCTGATGACATCGATGTGGCCGAACTGCATGATATGTTCACGATTCTTGAATTTCTCCAATTAGAGGATCTTGGCTTCTTTGAGAAGGGAGCAGGGTGGAAAGCAGTCGAGGAGGGAACAACCGCACGTGATGGTGCATTACCAATCAACACGTCTGGTGGATTGAAATCAAAGGGGCATCCACTCGGTGCCTCCGGTGTTGCACAAGTCTATGAGATTTATCAACAGGTGACTGATAACGCCGGTCCACGACAGGTCGAGGCTGAAACTGGACTTGCATGTAATGTCGGTGGATTCGGAAACTGCGTGACAACGACAATTCTGGAGAGTGCACAATGACTGATGAGAGTCCTACCGATTCGGACACAGCGAATCCACACACTGGTGAGGAGGATCAATCGGAGTTAACAGCCGTCAAATACGCTGATGGCAGTATCGGGTATCCTGCGCACACGCTTGGACCCAATGGGAATCCACCGGTAGAAACGATCGACCTCCGTGAGTATACTGCGGAGGTAATCACGTGGACAACAGCAACGGCAACACCACCTGGTGTTCGTGAGCCAAATACTCTCGCGATTGTTGAATTCGAGATTGATACTGAGTCAGTGCGAGCAATCGGACAGGTGACAACAACAGACATAACGATTGGTGATCGTGTGGAACCGGTCTATGTCTCAGAATTACGTGACCCGGCTGCTGGGATCCGTGAGCCAGACTCACAAACATGGGACGGATATCGATTCAAACCAGTCTAACCGATAAGAGAGTATCTCAGGGTAAGATAATGTATGTTAGACGATACGAGCCTCTCTGTTCTCCGGAGTAAACAACCGGTCTATCGAGCAATGAAACATGGCATGTGACAATCTCGGGTATCACGAGTGTGTGAAGAAAACAAACAGAGATCAAGAGATGGCTTCGGTATATGACTGCATAGTATATCTCAATTCACTCTGTAAAATACGGACACAGAAGCGAAGAGAAATACAAAGACGAAGACGAAAATAAAAACAAAGTAGAACCGAAGGGTTGAGTTATCTCGTGTTTAGCATTCACTCGGAGTATGTATCGTCGTTCTCAGTGTCATCATCTGCGGCATCAGCGTCATTATCAGTATCGATAAATCGCTCATCCGGGTCGACGGTATCCTTGATCGATGCGAGTTCTGATTCGACATCAACATTGACTGACTCGGAGGAAGATGAAGCATCATCGTGTGTTGTTGTATCCGAATGAGTGTCTGTAGAAGATCCATGTTCCCCGTCAGCACCGCGTTCATTCTCACGCGGACTGTCGACATTGATCGTCACAGCACCCTCACTGCGCTGTTGTTTGTCTTGATCATCTGAGTTGCGACTTTGTCGGGGGTCCTGTCTGGTTGTATCATCCGGGCGATCACGGGAGGTCTCACGAACCTCGCCCTGACGGCGGCGTTCAGACCCATTTTGCACATCACCAATTCGATCTGCGACCTCTGCGGACAGATCACGTGCATCAGCAAGAAGATCACGCGGGACGCGATCAGCCGGGAGTGATTGATCATTGTCAGCCGCAAGCGTCTCCTCTATTTCCGAGAGCGCGCGATCAAGCCCCGAGAGCGCTTCCCGACCGACTGTCGAGACTGGGTCGCGACGAGGAGAGTCTCGTCGTTGTCTACGAGTCCGATTTCGTTCACTAAACGCCGATTGTTCAGGATCAACGAATCGAAGCACGCCACGTAACAACTCAAGTGATTCAATTGTCGTCTCAAGAACCGAAATGAGCGCTGGAAGCGTGTATTCCTCGGTGAATCTGAACACGTTACCAACTGATGAGCGTCCATCATCGTCACCCCGATTGTTGTCTGTCTGCGCAACGTCCCTCCGTTGGACCTCGGAATCACGAGACGGGCTTTTTTGATTACGGCTCGTTTGTGATGAACGACGTGATGATGACCGTCGCTCATCGTCGACTGCCTCTTCAAGTGCTGAAAGGGTTGTATTGAGATCATCAAGAAGCACAGCGAGGTCATCTGTGTCATCTCGATTCTCGGGCTTACGATCCGACATATACCTATATTAGCGTGCCAAGCGGCAAAAGCCTGCGCCGTCTTAATCGTGTCAACACGTTCTGATGATGGTGAGAAGATACTATCAGCATATCAGCACATGGACTGTCCACAACAACGTGCTGTTTAGTTATGAATATAACCATTGGTAATTTATCTGTTGTATTCAGAGGGGACAGATGAGAGACGACTCCGGATTGGGTGAGCGTTCCGACTACAGTGTTTTAGGCTGACCAAAAGCGTTTAATCTTCCCGAATATCATACGTTGATACATGAGTTATCCGGAGTCACCGGACGGGAGTAAAGACCGAAGCAGGAATGAAGATACTGAGTCAGCAACTGATCGTGTGTCAGCACATCAGCCCTCGCCTGATCGATTCGTATTTGCTGAAGATGGACATGCCGACGCATGGATCGCGTGCGATGCAACACTGACAGAATCACCTGAACGATAATTCACCGTCGGGATAGATACTCAGGTATCTACTCTTTTTTATCGCAGGTTTGTCACTCTTTGAATATTGACATCCTCCTCCGGGTTCACGCGGAGGAATCCCACGGCACCGCACCGCTGGGTTGGGGATTTCAGGTTTACAGACTACCAAGCCACCACACCGTTCGAATCGGTATGGGGCCGGTCATGGGCAGTCTCTTGGGAGTGCCAAGCCCCCGGTACTCCTATCCATTATCACGTTCGGGCTCCCGAAGTTGTTTTTGCCTCGGGGAGTCCGGCAGATTTCGACGGACTCGGAGTTACTTTGTATGGTGTTTGCCCGGTGCTTGTTGTTTGATTCCCACAGAGGGCACACCCTGTTTCCAGAGTGGGCGGACACTCGAACCGCCAGTTTTCGGGCGCTCGGTCACACTGGGTTTGTAACCAATGCGCCGACACTGGCATATGTGCCATTTTGGAAAAAAACGTTTGGGAATTGCCGCTGTGACGGTGCGTATCCACGCCGCGCGTGGTATTACACCTGCTCCACATATAAAACAGAGAAAGTAAATCCGATTCGGGTTTAACTTTGGATACGGTCAGTCCAACGGTTGCTGAAGAGGATTGCGGAGGTATCGAAATGAAACCAGCTTACTGCATCGCTGATTCGACAACAAGTGTATCGTCTTCGAGGTAATGTTCGATATGGTGGGCAGCGTCTTCAACTTCGATAAGATTCTCTCGCAGCAGATGCGCTGTTGTCGGGTCGTTGAGTCGCTCTGCGAGTTCGATGTGATCGCGGAGCGTCTCAATGATGTCGCCGTACATTTCCATGTCGTTTCTGAGTGATGTCCGGATGTCATAGACATCTTCATCCTCAGGTTCGACTGGTGACCGCTCTGAGATGGCTGATGGGCTTGAGACTGGTGCACCACCAAGTGCCTGTGCACGCTCTGCGAGCTCATCAGCGAACTCCTCAGCCTCATCAGCGGCTTCGCCAAGGAATATATGCAGATCACGGAACTCTGCACCCTCGACGTTCCAGTGATGTTTCTTGAGTTGATGATAGAGTGTCTGCGTTGCCGCAAGATCCGTGTTCAGTGCATCGACTAATTGTGATGCGCGCTCAGAATCGATTCGAAGTGCGTCACTACCCTCGACCTCGTCAGCTTGGAGTCGAACTGTTTGTTGCGTGCTCATTGTAATTCTATATTATACTTCGACCGACTTAATGTTTTTGGCATCGATAAAATCATTTTCTTTTACCGAAAAAAGTATATGATTACTTATATTATCCCGCAGGTATTTTCCGACAGATATATATTATTTAGATATGCGCGTTGTCTCACTCCTTCCATCGGCGACGGAGATCCTTACTGCACTTGATATTGATCCTGTCGGTGTTTCTCATAGCTGTGATTACCCATCATCGGTGCGTGAATTGCCAACGCTCACGAGCACGCCGGTTGATTATGGCCCCGATCAGTCTGCCAGTGATATCGATTCACAAATGCAATCAATTGAGGGAAGTGCATATGATCTCGATATCGATACGCTTGCAACACTTGATCCAGATTTAATTATCACACAAGATACATGTGAGGTATGTGCCGTTGATTCGACTGCTGTTCATGAAGCTGTCGCTGCCCATGATATCGACGCTGACATCATGACACTTCACCCACACTCACTCACGGACGTGCTTGCTGATATCGAACGTGTCGGCACTGCCGTTGGGGTTCCTGATCTTGCGGCAGACTATCGACATCAATTAACCACACGAGTTGAGGCTCTCAGTGAGCGTGCTGCGCGAGTCGCTGCGGAGTCGACTCGACCACGGACAGTTGCCCTTGATTGGACAGACCCACTCATTGCAGGCGGACACTGGGTACCTGAGCTTATTGAACGAGCAGGTGCTGAACCAGGACTTATCAGTGGTGGTTCATCGACACCACAGCGATGGGCAGACATCGAAGCATTCGCCCCTGAGGTGCTTCTTGTTGCGCCCTGTGGGTTTGAGCTCTCGCGTGCAGTCGAGGCGGTCGAAGCGGTCAAATCAACTGCCGGTGATGCATGGCAGACACTCCCGGCTGTCGAGACAGGCGTTGTCGCCGCTATTGACGGCAATGGATACCTCAATCGACCAGGACCGCGACTTGTCGATACGCTCGAAATTATCGCTGGATTGTGCCATCCAACAGCGTTTGATACCCCTGATTCCTCGATTGCACAACCATTGAGTGATGTATGAGGACCGCGAAGAGAAGGGAAACGCTCTTTTTGAGTACAAATAGATAATCCGATATATGAGTGATGAGGACGACGAGGCGACTGCTGATGATACTCCCGAATCCGAGACGTCGATTGCTGTGACACCTGAAAATGTCATGAGTCGTCTCGATGATGTCGAGTCCACCCTTGAGGCTGCTGAGACCGAATCAGCACTTGATGAGGTTGAGACGACACTTACGACACTCACAAACGATCTCGAAGCATCAACACTTCCAGAGCCTGCTGACGATGACGAGGAAGATCCGACAGATGAAATTGAAACTCGGATTGAGGATCTCGAATCAGAACTCGATGCCCAACGCGGTCCATATGCAAGCGATGCGATTGACATTCTCGAGGAAGCCACAGCGACAATTGAGGAGACTCGCTGGACTGCAACTGGATTGAGCACGATTACTGATGCTGTTGATGAAACACGTGCGGATATCACTGAGACAATCTCGGGGTCAGTGAGTGCTGATGCATCACCGGCGGAGACGGGTGTGGGTGTTGATGATCATGAAGATGAGCACGACAGTGATGAGGAGACACAACTGATTACACAGCTCAACAGCTGCACGAGTGCAATCGCTGAGGAGGGTCTTGATGCTGATGAGGATGCAGCGACGATTGCAACACTGATTGAAACCGCAGAGACGCTTACAGAGAGTCTTGAGAATGCCGAGGAGTGGGATGATCTCGAGGTGAATGAGCAGCTAATGGCTGAGGGTTACTATGATGTTCTTGGACATTACAAGGACTTTCCACCAGAGTGGTCAGCACTCAAAGAGTGGGAAAAGCGGGGGCGCGTTGATATGGTTTTACTCGCCAAGGAGAGTCTTCAGTCTGAATTCATGCAAGATCACTGTATGAATGCGCTTGTTCGAATGGCTGACCCCGCTGCATTCGATGAGATGCACGAACTCGCACAGCGACGTGACAAAACAGCGATTAAAGCGCTTGGTCGAATGGGGTCCGGAGCAATCGACGCCGTTGAGACTCTGAGTGAGTATATCGATGAAGACTCTGATCCAGGACTCCAAAAGGTAACCTTTCGGGCGCTTGGCGAGATTGGTTCACCGGCGGTAACACAGCCACTGGCGAATAAGCTTACCATGGAAAATGATAATGTCCGACCATACGCTGCACGGGCACTTGGACTCATTGGAGACACACGAGCGATTCAGCCACTTGGGGAAACACTTCGCACGGATGAAAGCGATGATGTCCGTGCCGCTGCTGCGTGGGCACTTCGACAGATTGGAACACGACATGCGCTCGAAACAGCCGCCGAGCATGTTGATGAGCGATCATATCTCATCCAGCATGAAGCGGAGCGAGCAGCAGATGCGCTTGAGAACGCACCTGCATAACCGTCACCGTCAGCGTCACCGATCGGTGAATAAAGCCTGATACTGATTAAGATCAGCGTAAGGTAATGCAATGTGATGTGATGGGTCGTATCGGAGACAACAGGGATACGATTCGTGTGTAATCTCCGCTCCTGGATGGTATCATGTGCTCACCTAAAGAGGTCTACTCCGGACTCAGCACACAGGAGCCCATAATCAAGTCTCAGTCTCAGTTTCACAAAGACGATAGCTGAAACCTCGTGTTTATCTGTGGAAGTGGGACCAGCGCGTGTATGCATATCGCTGAAGTGTCAACGAATACCTCATCACCAACTCGTGCTTATCGGTCATTGTCTGTCGGCACGGTGACTGTGATCACTCGGAGACTCTCTTGTGCTGGCTCTCTCCTCAATTCACGTGTTCGCTTGTTCATACTCATCATATTCATATTCTGTGTCATGCTTGGCGTTGCAAGCGGGGCAACCGCAGCAACGTCATCAATACCCGATCACAAAACCCCAACAATCGTCACAGTTGTCCCGAATCCAGTTGTTGAGAATGATGTCGGCGAATTCGTTGTCGTCGATACCGACGGCGTCGAAAACCTGACACTCACTGATGGTGAGTCAGCGATTACTGTCCCTGTTGTCCCAGGAGGGACTGTTGCACTCAGTGCAGCACCGAATCAAACACGCCAACGTCTTGAGATACCCGTTCGACAGGCTGCAGTCGGGCTCTCGAACAGCGGTGAAGAACTGATTCTCCAGCACCAGACTGGGCGTGTTCATGAGGTGACATACTCTGATGCACCAGAGGGTGAACGGCTCAATACGACAAGTATGGAGTGGATCCCGCGTGGCGTTGAGCTTCGATCAGTCACGCCAACAGGACCGGCTGATGTAACAGCGTTCGTTCTGCCGGACACACCAGCCGTCCCAGTGACTGCCATTCAATCAGCGAATAACCGAATTCTACTGGCGGGATACACCTATGCATCACCACGGGTGACAGATGCGCTTCTTGCGGCGTTCGACCGTGGAGTACGGGTTCAAGTCTTATTAGAGGGGTCACCAGTTGGTGGACTCTCGACCGCACAGCGAACGCAGCTCAATCGGCTGAGTAACAACGGAATAGCTGTTCAGTTACTCGCTGGGACGCCTGCACGATTTGCATATCATCATCCGAAGTATGCCGTTATCGATGATACCGCTATTGTACTGTCAGAAAACTGGAAGCCAGCAGGGACGGGCGGTCATAATAGTCGTGGATGGGGAGTGCACGCACACTCACGTGCCACTGCAGGCGAATTAGCGTCTGTGTTTGCACACGATAGTACCGGCTATGATGTCGTTCCATGGTCTCAAGCGCGGACAGATATCGTATTCAATGAGGTGCTTCCAGCGACCGGGCAGTATCCAACCCAGTTCGATGCAGAGCTGATTAGCGTTGATGAGATTCGTGTTCTCACGGCTCCAGGAAATGCGGGTGAGGCTGTTCGGAGACCGTATTGACACCGCTGAGAAGCGTATCGATGTCGTCAGTCCGCGAATGAACCCGTCAGGACCCTACTTTTATGCACTTGTTGATGCCGCAAAACGCGGGATCCAGGTTCGATTATTGCTCTCAGACGCATGGTATGATACCGATAGGAATCGCGCTGTCGTCGGTCGCGCGTCTGAACTGAATGCAAGCGGGCTTCCGATCCGTGCACAGATTGTCACCTCTGGTGATCAATTCGGGAAGATTCATGCAAAAGGTGCAATTATTGATGACCGCATCGCTCTCGTCGGAAGTCTCAATTGGAATGAACATGCGGGAACCGAAAACCGAGAGGTCGTGCTCGAGCTTGTCGGAGATGAGCCAGCAACATACTATAGCCGTGTATTTACGGCTGATTGGCAGGGATATGAAGGAACTGACACAGTATCTCGTAGGGGTGTAAATACTGAATCAGAATCAGAGCCGGAATATGTGCCGTTATTACTCGCATTAGGTGCCCTCGCAGCAGTCATTATCGCAGGGTACGCACTGTACTCGGCTATTCTTTCAGACCGTCGCTAGACCGCTGAGACGGAGACACTCGATAATCAAACTGCATGAGACTCATTTTGAGGTGTGCATATAATCCGAGAATTAATATAGTCTGTATCTGTTCCGGGGATCACGACGTGTATCACTCAGCGTGACAACGCAGAGAGTGACACTGACATCAGCATGGGGGAATTACATATGTATCAAAAGTTTGTGCTGACTTCCTCATCACGTCTGAGAGGAGCACGTAGCGAATGACTCGTCACAGAATACGGCGAGGAAAACATAATCATCTCAAGCCCGCTCAACGGTCACATCATCAGTCACTCGATATCTGCATGCAAGACGAATATCATCAGCGTCATCGTGTGCTGAGACAGCAAGTCGGGCTTGTTCCTTCGGTGTTCGTTCGCCAATCGGTCCATCCACAATGCGAACAGCACAGGTTCCACATGTCGAGTTTCCTCCACAGTTGACAATTTCTGTCATCCCACTGTGTGGTGACATTGCATTATTGCGCAGGACTGTTCGAAGTATCTCTCCGGACTCACATTCGGCTGAAACACCACGATAAGTAACTTCAGGCACGCGAGCTATATGCTTGCTACTCTGAGGCGTTTTTCCCTCAATACTGTGGGCGACAACGCAGTCTGGGAGACGATGGCTATTGGTTTTCTCATACGGCGTTGAGGAGTCCGTGAAGGCGGTTGGTCCATCAACTGGGAATTTCGATGACGATGGAGCAATAGAGGTTCCAGTTGTCGTGAAAGCACCAAACCAGAATGGAAATGAACTCGTTTTAGTTAATAACAGTGGCGATGTCGGTGAAACGAGAATCGAGGGGGTCAAATCTGGGCGTATCACTGTAGGATCATTCGGCGGATCTCCTGAGTCTGTGTTCTTCATTGAGCAAAGCACAAAGCGTATCTTTCGATTCACCCCGGAGACAGAACAGGGTCGCACTCGAGTAAAATACGTCGAGGCACAGGCTATTGCCGGGATCGCCGATATTGACAGCGACGGTGATACTGAACTCGTTTTTGCCGGGAACAGCCCAAGTGGGAACAGCGGTACAATTAATTATATCGATGACAGCGGATCACTGGAAGCGACAGGGGTCCAATTCGGGAGTAACAACGGTGCTAGTGTCGGTCGACCAGCCGATTTCGACTGCGACTTTCGAGCGCGCATTCCAATCGTCGATGGAAATCAGAACATCGCGTTAGTCGGTGACACTGGAAGCACTACGGTTCTTACCAGTGGGGCACCAGCTGAAAAAGCGCCACTCGGAACGACTGACTGGGATGGCGACGGAGATCTTGAGATTATGTTCATTGGAACTGATAACGAATTAAAATACGTCGATGATGTTACTCGTGGTAATACTATTCGGGTTCCGGTTGACACGGATGGCAATGCGTTCACAACGTTTGATATCACGCCTGGTCTCAGTGGTGGACAGCGAGCCACAGTGCAAACGCAGATATCCTCACGAACACGCGCTGACACACGAACGCAGGCAGTCTTCGTCGAAAAGAATAGCGGTAGGCTAACCGCGAGAAACGAATCTGGAGAAATTGACACACCGAGTATTCAGGGCACGGTCAAGGCGACGGGAAGTCGATTAAACTTCACCGACGGTCCGAGTAAGGAGTATCCGGTGGTACTGAGCGACAACTCCGGGACGCTCAAGTTGAACGGTTCCGGGAAAGCACGTACGACGGATATCAAAACGCAACCACTGGCAGTGGGGTCATCGGTTAATGGACCTGGACAGTTTGCGATTGACTCGCCATCGATATTCTACGCTCGGAGTTCGGACAGTGCTATCCGCCGTATCACGCCTGGAGGATCCAGTGCAACGTTCAGCAGTGTCAACGCACAGATCGTTGCTGGTCTTGGTGACATCGACGGGGATGACGCTGCCGAACTTATCTTTGGTGGGAGCAATAACCAGAAGATCAACTATCTTGATGATGACGGCTCACTAGAAGACACAGGTGCGAAATACGGGGGTAACAACGCCGCTGGCGTTGGTCAGCCAGCCGACTTCGACAATGACGGTATCGCCCGGGTGCCAATCGTCACCAGTAGTAATCAGAAAGTTGCACTCATTGACGCCGCTGGGAGAAAAACTGTACTGTCAGATAATAAAGCCAAGAAATCGGCTCCTGCGGTGGTGGATTACGACGATGATTCCGAATTGGAAATCGTCTATATCGACAGCTCAAGTAGCGAGTTGAAGTACATTGATGATGTCACATTTGCCAATAGCGTCGAAACCGTTGGCAATGGTGTCTCTGCGAAACCTGGTGCCGGTGTTCGGTAGTACCTATTAGTGTTTCACTCAGTAACTCATATACGATCTAATGATCATGTGATTGAATTCGGAATCCCGACAGTGCTAAAAATGAGAGTAATTTGGTATCGCGTAATTTTAATTGAATGTCAGAAATATAATTGGATAGTCATAACAAGAACATTATAGACTCATAGCTAGCGATCAGTATCGAGAGTTGTCTGATGTGACTGTTTTTACAGTTATCTTGTGCTGTTAAGAAAAGACCCATAACACGGACATGTGTTTGTCCCTCGGAACTTCGAGATTTCTTTTGTCGTGTGTCCGGTTACGGGTGCGTCGAAGGAGGCTGTGGTGTGAGCTTTTGATTCTGATCCTGACTCAAACGATGAGTCGAACACGATACGTGACTAGACAGACAGTCGTCAGGGACGACGGACATCGACATATGCCATGGGACAAACACTGAGACTGACACTACTGTTGTCCCTCACGACAGATAGAATGTGCCGTGGCAAGACTGTTAGTTGATACACACAATATCACGGCGGGTTGTCATTGGACCACCCAAGAGGCTAGTGAATATAGATGCAGATGCAGGTGGAGATGGAAGAACGCCAGTTCAAAATACCAATCATAACTGAAGCGGTGAGATTATTATCTCGTGAGGGTTTTCGAAGAAATCCAATTATCGATCTGTTTTCACTATGATTGTCGCATACTCCCCATCATCAGCCTCAGAGTCAATTCAAATCTATTTAATTAATAATGTTATTTTCACGGGATGATTTCGGGGTAGATTTGTGTGTTCGTCATGTAGGAGTGATATGGAAGAACTCCGAGAGGAAGTCGCAGAGCATAGAGCTCCAGAAGAAGATATTGAGCCGCTTCTCGTTAATCGATGGTCGCCCAGAGCGATGACAGGCGAATCGCTCGATGAAGAGCAGTATCTGCCTCTATTCGAGGCGGCACGATGGGCGCCGTCTTCGTATAATAACCAACACTGGCGGTTCCTATACGCCACTCAGGAGGATGAAGAATTCGAGCTGTTTGCTAATTTGCTCACTGCAGGCAATCGAGAGTGGGCTGAGGATGCTGCTGTACTTGTCACTCTCGTATCGAAGGAAACCTTTGATCATAATGGAGAGCCTGCCCGTACCCATTCCTTCGATACGGGCGCAGCATGGCAGAACCTTGCACTGGAGGCGACTCGTCGCGAACTGGTCACACACGCGATGCAAGGGCTTGATTATGAGGCTGCAGCAGAGCAACTTGATGTTCCGGACGGATTCAGTGTTGAATGTATGATTGCGATTGGTGAACGCGCGCCCGCAGAGACGCTCTCTGATGAGCTACAAGAACGAGAGTTCCCGAGTGATCGAAAGCCGGTTGATGAAATACTCCACCACGGCGGATTCGACGACTAAGTGACTCTCTGAGTTTGGGTTGTTCACTCACCCGATAGCATTAGTAATCTAATAGAAACCGAGCGCCGCAAGCATTTTCTTTTTTATTGTAATTTTTGGATTCTTACCTACTGAATAGATTGGCGGTTTGAGGCTCAAAATGCTAGATATCCTGATAATTTTAATCACTCCCAGTACTGCAATTGTGCTCACTATTCGTGTGTGATCGAGGACATCGTGCTGTCACGACGCTGTATGGACACTGAATAATCGAAGTCTGAATCTGAAACGTGGAACTCGATAATTGATATTTAATAATTGAGAATCAAATTCAACGTTCGGAACTCGAATCGAGTTAGAAACGAGAAAGTCTAAACGCAGTGATGATCGGTGGTGGTAACTCAGTCGTTGATTTCAGATGCACCATCCGCAACAGCGTGTGATGAAAGCGTTGCATCAAGTTCTGCATCACCCATCTTCGTGACAAGACTGTCAAGGACTGCCTCACGCATTCCTTCAACAAATTTGATCGATCCAACAACGAGATGTCCACCACCAGAGACGCCACCCCCGACAACTTCCTCATTAAGTTCAGTCACCATCCGCGGAATATCGAGTCGAACGCCGTCTGACCGCAATACCGCAAAGTCAGGACCATATCCAATCGTAATCACTGGTTCACCGTGTGCTTCGACCTGCCGGTCATGAAGTTTTCCTGTTGTCTTTCCAGGTGCTGGATAGGTAAATCGGTGAGCCCACTCATCAAGATTGATCTGATAAAGATGTGCACCGGAATCAAGCCGTTCATGTGTAAGATGTGGAACAGTCGCATCGAGTTGTCGTTCGACATCCCGCTTAGCACGGCTTGAGAGGAAATCAACAAGCTCGGTATGTCGTGATTCATCGTTACATCCGACGTTTAAGACGTCATTGACGATTGATTGCCCGTCGCTGTATCGAAGCCAGTGAGCAGCATAATCGAGTGCTTCACCAAGCTCAAGTAATCGATCACGGTCATACCCAACGGTCGATGCCAGCTCAATATATGACGTCATTGCATCTGCTTTTGATCGATCTGCAAGTCCGGCAACTGCGGGGACATGCTGAATCTCATCAGTCACCGATGGATCAATCATCCGTGCAAGTTCAACACACAACATCCCGGTAGTGATGCGATAATCTTCATCGTGCAGATACGGATTCACATGAGCATCTAATAATGGATCAACGGCTGAGGGGTCAGGATGATGATGGTCAATCACTGCAGTTGGCACATCATAGTGTGCGAGATTCTCATATGCAGGCACATCTTCTTCTGTCGAGCCATTATCAAGCATCAACAAAAGAGGTAGCCGCTGTCCGTGTCGTGATCGTCCCTCAAGTGCAAAGTTGAGATCGCGAGTGACATCTTCCATCTCATAGAATGGCGCCTTCGAAGGAAGTCGTTTCACAAGATGCCGTGCGGCATCATCATCGTCGTACACATCGCGAATGTATCGTTCAAGCGCAAGTTGGACGGGAACCGATGCACACATGCCATCACCATCGGCATGATGACGAATACGAATCGGTCGCCCCTCAAGTACCGTCCGGCGAAGCAACTGTGCAACGTCACGAAGATCATCGATCAGCGGCTCAAGTGCATCCCACTCAATGAGTGGTGAAACGTCTGGTGGAGCGGCGCGCTCCGCGAAGGCACTGTCGAGGCGTGCTCGTGTCTCCTCGGCATCAGCGTCATCGAGCCGTGTCAATGATTCAACTTCAATTTGGAGCGAGCCTTCATGTGGTTCAACAGTCCCACCAACACGAACAATATCATCAAGTTCGACAGTAGGGAATGCACGAACGCCTGCCTCTTGGAAGGCTGCTGTGGCGACAATGCCGGTCTCATCAGCAATCCGGAAGATCGTCGGACCGCCGGTCTGTTTGATTTTTGTGATCTTTCCTGCGACGTACGTCTCCATCCCAGGTTCGAGCTCGTCAATTGCAGTGAGTTCAGGATCGTGCTCGACAACGACGGTCTGATAGCTTGATTCATTGAAGACATCAAATGCAAGATCACCGTTATCGCGGATAGATTCAAGTGTGACCGTCAGCCGGTCGCCGACTTCATAGGAGCGATCGAGATTTGAATCATGAACAAGTCCTGAAATATCGTCTGCAATATCGATAAAAATGCCGTACTCAACAACCCCATTGACGACTGCGTGATAATTCGCATTATGTTCAATATCCTCACGTGTACAGTCAGGGGCAAGATCATAAACGATAGGTCGTGAATCGGCGCCCGAATTCGGACGCGAGTCGCCGCCGGAATCCCCGGCGCTATCAGTAGTCATACTCTATTTGAGTGGTGCGTTGTGGTTAAGACTTTAGTTTGTACTGCGTCGAATCCTCGTAGTCAAAAACACCATTGTACAGCGATCTCAGATGATATCCTTACCAGGATACTCAGATGATATCGCCGCAGGGTCAGTGGAGATTGACTGCAATCATATCATAGGTATTATTATTTATATAACAGAGTGAGGAAATACTCACCATTCCCTCGAAAGGTGTATAGAAGAGGCTGCCCTTGAATTCAATATGCGACTTTTCCGGTCGAGTGCAGTGTTGGGAATCGCGTCCGACGCATTGGAGTTCGCACGTGAGGCCTCAGAAGAGGCGCATCCGAACGAGTATATGGGCTTACTTCGCGGCGAGGACGCACGTCGTGTTGGGCTTGACCGCTCTGGAACGGTCATCACAGAGGTGCTCATCGTTCCCGGAACTCAATCAACACCCACCAGTGCGACGATTGATTCGAATATGGTTCCAAATGACCGCCATGCGGTCGGCTCGATTCATTCACATCCAAACGGTGTGCTCAAACCAAGCGATACTGACCGGAATGCGTTCGGAAAGGGACGTGTCCACATTATTATCGGTCATCCATATGGAGTAACCGACTGGGCGGCATTTGACCAGCAGGGCAACCGACGGTCACTTGAGGTGTTAGATGTTGATCTGCCCGACCCAGAGGCATTCTTTGATTTTGATGAATCGGATCTCGATATCGACCAGCCCCAGCACTCTAGTGATGAAGAGAATAGCCACTGGGATATCGAAATGAGTGCTCCGACACAGTCGAACCAACAGTCTACTGAGAATACCGACACGGAAACGGGAACAGGAACGGGAATGCACATGAACGACGACCGGGGATGGCGATAACGATGACAGAGGAGTCTGAGTGTGTTGTTGCACAAGGAACGTTTGATATTCTCCACCCCGGGCATATCCATTATTTGACCGAGGCGGCAACATTTGGCACCGAATTACATGTCATTATTGCCCGTCGTGCAAACGTGACACATAAACCCAAACCAGTTCTGCCAGACCGTCAACGACGTGATGTTGTTGATGCACTCGAAATTGTTACAGCTGCTCATCTCGGGCATCCTGAAGATATTTTTATTCCAATCGAACGGTTGCAACCGGATGTCATCGTTCTTGGACATGATCAACATCATGATATCGATGCCGTTCGCGATGCTCTTGCCAGTCGTGGAATTATGTGTGATGTTGTCAGGGCGAGTGCACGTGAGCCACAGTATGAAGATGAAATTCTCTCAACTGGGACAATCGTTGATCAGATCCTCACACAACGCGGATCAAGAACGCAAAGAGAGACACACACTGACGCAGACACAAATACGCAAACCCAAACACAGACACAGACACAGACACAGACAACTGAGTGAAGTCAGAAGTCAGGGGAGCTAACAGTAGGTGTTGAAGATCAAGCGTTACTCATCAGTTATCAGCGTTTTGTTGTTTGTCAAGCCACTGTTGATATTCATCCTGTGAGACAACATCAACGGTAAAGTACATTTGTGAGTGTGCAACACCACAAAACTGTGTACAGTATCCCTGGTAACTACCGGTTTCATATGGAACGGTCTTGATAGAATCGACCTGTCCTGGCATCGAGTCCTGTTTTAATGCCATCTTTGGCACATGGAAACCATGGATGACATCACGAGAGGTGGTTCGGATGACGAGTGGGCGATCTTCGGGAACGACCATTGTGTTTCCATTAGTGAAGTTGCCAGCTTCGGGATATGACATTTCCCAACCCCACTGATATGCTTCTGCACGAACGACAACCGGTTCTTGTTGCTGTTGTCCATTTACAGCCTCGCCTGCAGCGTTTTCGGCTTGTGGTTGGTATGTGATGTTCTCATTTGCGAGGACACCATATGAGGCAACACCGACGAATAATAGAATAAGTGCCGTTGCAACAGTCCATGTGATCTCAAGTCGACGGTTCTCTTGAGTTGGTGTTGGATCATCATTATTCCGGAACTTCATCACGGTGTAAATGAGGATCGCCTCGACAAGAATTGTGATCGGGATTCCGACATACAGTAGCTTTCCGTTCAATCCATTGATTAATTCGGCACTGGCTGATGACTGCGCAGCGACCGGCATGGCGACCGTCCCAAGCGCCAGTGTCGAGAGTACGGAAACGAGTGCCAAACGCGTATATCGCATCGCAGAGAGCTTGGGGTGAGGTGCATAAATAGTTGCTGTCTTTCGAGAGTGTCTTATCGAAACGGGGATGATAAGTATCGTCATATGCAAATCTCCATCGGTGACATTGGTGGCTGAAAAAACGGCGACCACGACGTCTGCGATACATACAAAACGATTTCATGGGTTACTCGCAGGGACGGCAATGGGTGTGTACCTGCTTGTCTTAGTTGGTGTAACGACGGCTGTGACCGATGCCGCTGCGGCGTGTGCTGCATGGCCGGTATGCGGAAATGGTTGGGCAACACCGGAGTCAGCTATTGGATGGCTTGCGGTTGGACATCGAGTTGCTGCAGTAATTATTGGGATCTGCGCTGTTGTCACACTCGGTGTTGGTGTGTCTGAACGGGTAGAACGACGCGTTCTCATAGCCGTTGCAGTCGGGAGCATCTTATATCCAATCCAAGCAGCCGTTGGGGCGGTTGTCGCAGTGCAGGGTCCAGACGTGACACTTTCGATTGTTCACCTCATTGGTGGATTGAGTATCTTCCTCACACTATCAGTCGCACTTGCGTGGTCACTTGAGACCGAAACCGGCGATCCGACAGAGACTCACACAGCAACATCGAAACCAGAGCCGGATCAGGACCTTCCACCGGCGTCCGAATATGATCCGAATCTTCCAACAGACCCCCGGGAACGACTGCTTGCGACTGTGCGTGCATATATTCGATTGACAAAGCCACGATTAATGTGGCTTCTCTGTCTTGTTGCCTCTGCTGGGATGACCCTCGGGGCGACAACAGCGGCTCAGTTGACACCGGAGATTGTTCTTGCAACGCTTGGTGGTGGTGTCCTCTCGATTGGAGCCTCCGGAACGTTTAATCACGTGCTTGAGCGCGATGTTGATCGCCGAATGCAGCGAACAAGCGACAGACCACTGGCAACTGATCTTGTTCCAGTCTGGAATGCAATTGCATTTGGAATACTCCTCACAGTTGTCTCAATTGCGTTATTTGCGTGGGTGAATACCCTTGCAGCCATCCTTGGAGGGGTTGCAATCGTCTTTTATAGTGTTGTATATACGCTCGTATTGAAGCCAAATACTGTCCAAAATACCGTTATTGGTGGTGCCGCAGGAGCGCTTCCGGCACTTATTGGATGGGTTGCTGTGACCGGAACGATTGGATTTGGCGGTCTTGCACTCGCGACAGTCATTTTCCTGTGGACCCCCGCACACTTCTACAATCTTGCATTAGCGTACAAAGAGGATTACGAGCGCGGAGGATTCCCGATGATGCCGGTTGTTCGTGGAGAAACAGAGACACGAAAGCACGTTATCTGGTGGCTTGCACTGACGCTCGTTGCTGCTGGAGGGCTTGCAACAATTGAGGCACTTGGTATCGTGTACGCCCTTGCGAGTATTGTCTTTGGAGCGGTGTTTCTATACTTTGCTATCAGACTGCATTATGAGCAGACAGAAACCGCTGCATTCCATTCATTCCATGCTTCAAACGCATATTTGGGAGCGGTCCTGATTGCGATTGTCTTCGACACACTGGTGATCTAACGTGTCTGTTAAGAAGATATTCCGAACGCCACAGCGAACACAAGACCTTGTCTATGCAACACTGCTCGGGAACTCATTAATTGGTCTTGCCTTTGGATATCTCCTTATTGCTGATATTATAATCACACAGCCGCGATACACGATATATGGGCTTCTTTGGGTATTCATTGGGGCGATTGTCATCTGGAAGACAAACCCCGCACCAACCGATACACAGACACGTCGACGAGCGACTGTCGTCGCAATAGTCTATCTGAGTATTCTCGTAACCGTTGGTGGTGTGGTTATCACAACCGGTGGGAATGCAGCAAATGCGCTTACTCAATCATTTGGGATTCGTGTTGCGACATTGCTCCCTGGGTGGGGTCCTGCGCCGATTATCACAACTCCATTGGGAGCGATGGTGTTGATGCCTGCGCGTATTGTTGGATATCTTGCATTGGCATATCTCGTGTATGCAACCATGATTGATGCTTCCAGGGCAGCCGTTTCAGGCGTTGTTGGATTACTCTCATGTGTCTCTTGCTCATGGCCGATTATTGCGTCGGTCCTCTCTGGTGTTCTTGGTGGAGGCTCAGCCGTTGCTGCGGTTGCACTCGATTTTTCATATGACGTCTCGACTGCTGTGTTTTTATTGACGATCGTTCTGTTATACTGGCGACCAACGGTCGGTCGGGTTGGAAATTATACTGATTCCTCGTCATAAAACCAGTAACGATTGCATTCGCCTTTATTGTCGGTGTGATGACCGTTGATACACAATACACGATACACAGTGCTGTGTGGATGTCGGCTCTACGTAATCGAATAATGACCGTTGATGAAAGATACAATATAACGTAGTGTAGAGAAAAGCAGAGCAGAGCAGAGCACTGACCGATTGATTTTGATTCTGTTGCTATCGTAAGTTAAGACACATCAGGTTCGCGTTCGCGTTCGCGCTCGCGTCCAGATTCGGGTTCTGAATCAGAATCAAAGCCCGATTTAGCTTTAGCCTCAGGTTCAGGTTCAGATTTAGATTCGGAGTCTTGCTGCTCATCAGAGCGTATATTGTCATGAGTCGGATTCGAATCCAGATTTGAATCTAAATCGGAGTTATTGTTACCGTCACTGTTACTGTCATTGTCGTCACTGCTTGTCATATTGTTCTTTGCTCGTTCTGCGGCGAGTGCACGGTCAATCTCATCAACACCACCGACGAGGGGCTCAACGGTGAGGACATTGCCTCCGCCAGGGTCAACAACGACCACCTCAGTTCCAGCAGTAAGTTCGTCATCAACCGAGCGAGCACTGTAGTATGGGTCAAAGCCGCCAGCATCGAGTTTGACTTGCCCTTGAGTTGGTGTCACGCGTTCAGTCACACGACCATGTGTTCCTGTCAGACTATTTGAGTCGCTCGTTTTCTCAGACCCAGTTGTCCCGTATATGTCGAGTTCTCGGTAGCCAAGAAGGGCAGCGGCACCGAATAACACGACAAGACCACTAAGTACAAGCGGCGAAGCCGTTCCAAGAAACAACCCGGCGAGTCCAGTCGCTAGCAGTGACACCCCAAGGACAACAAAGTGCGCACCAGGAGCAAATGCCTCGAGGATACTTAATCCAAGACCTGCCGTAATGAGCAGTAATGACAGCGTCTCCGCCGGCAGCGACAGTTGTGCGATAACGGAGATCGCCTGAGCTACCATATCAGTTCTTGGGTGTGCGAGTGTTAAACGGTTGCGCACAGGGTCGCGTATATTGCATCGACTGACTCTTGATAATGAAACTCAAAATCAAAAATCGAGGATTCAGGACTCGAGAGTCACACCACAACCCAAACATGTGTGATGCCGCCTACAGGCGAGAGGTCGGGAAGATGATAATAAATATTGACCATCCAATAGTTGTTGCCATTCAATGTTTGTTATTTGAATCTAAATCGAAACGCGCGCACACAGGTGTTCCAGCTGAACTGAGTGTAAATGTGAGTGTGGGTTCAGAGAGAAACAGTGCACAGAGTGCCACCGACTGCTAAGAAGAGATTGGACTGTACGGGAGGTGAGAACTAGAACTGTCCAGTATATTAGATAAGGTTCGGGACGAGTGTCGAAACAAGCAAGCCAAGAGTTCCGAGCACACCAAGGGCGACAAAGAGAATATGTTCAGGGACCGGGCGCTCAGGTTCAATCGGCTTGGGGTCGGGATCAAACTCAGGATCGGATTCAAACATGGTGTCATCGGTGGAGTCAGTGTCAGCATCCTCCGTGGGATGTGTGCTCACTGATTCCGAATGAGACCGAGAAGCAGTATCAGGCTGATTGGCATCTGTCATTGGTATTAGAGAGGTGGTCATCACAAAAACATTTACCGGGTGATTTGTTGATATATCATGATTGTTTTTTTCTGCGCCGTGGTGTTGATGTCACGATTCATATCCGAACTGTGAGCGATGACCGAGAGGGCAATTGCCACAGAGAAGAACATCAGAAAGAATCAGAGTCCAATTCAGTCGTCTTCGCGATTGTCTCTATCTGCTTCTGCAAGTGTCGGCAGTTCAACTCGTAGTTGTTACAGTCCCATCTTGGACTGCTATGAGTTTCGATCCTGATCATGTGGGCGGGTGAGATCGCCTTCATATACAATGCCTCGCTCAGCATGAATCGTCAGTGCAGTACCATCGGAAATTTCAGGCGGTAGCGGTGCCCCCGAGATCATCGGGATATCGAGTTCACGAGCAATCACGGCAGGATAACCGGTCATACCCGGACGGGCATCGATGATTCCACGAAGCATCGTTGCATCACACTCGAATTCATCATCAAAATCAGCAGGGAGTGCAAGGATTGCCCCATCTGGGATTTCATCAAGTCTCCCGTTGGTCGTTGTTGCCAGTGGTCCAGCAGCGCGACCCCCAACGACTTTCCGCCCCGTTGCGATGGTTTCAGCCGCGACGTGGACTTTGAGCATATTCGTTGTATTTGTCCCTTCAAGTTCCGTCATCATCCCTGAGAGTACGACAATCGTATCTCCTGAACTGGCAACGTTCGCATCAAGTGCCGCATCAACAGCATCCTCCATCAATCCCTCAATATCCTCGTGCGAACCAGAATATGTCGACGTAACCCCCCATGAGAGTGTCAGTTGTCGACGAACACGGTCATTTGGCGTGATTGCAACAACCGGCACTCCAGGACGAAACTTTGCTGTTTTTCGGGCGGTGTACCCAGATTCAGATACCGCGACGATAGCACTTGCACCGACATCACGAGCAAGATACCGCGCTGACCGCGCAAGTGCTTCGGTGCGTGAGTCCTCCGCAGCAGTCGGAACATGCTTTCGCTCAGTGGCGCTATATTCAGCGCTTGACTCGATCTGTCGGACAATCCGGTCCATTGTCTCAACAACACGGACAGGGTTATCACCGATTGCTGTTTCACCAGAAAGCATCACCGCATCGGTTCCATCGAGAACTGCATTCGCGACGTCTGAAGCCTCTGCCCGTGTTGGTCGGCGTGCTTGAACCATTGAATCAAGCATTTCGGTCGCGGTGATGACTGGAGTGCCAGTGTCGTGACATCGAGTGATGATGCGCTTTTGAATGACCGGCACCTCCTCAAGTGGCATCTCGACACCCAAATCACCACGTGCAACCATGACCCCATAGGCTGCATCGATAATCTCATCAAGATTCTCAACAGCACCAGCACGTTCTATCTTCGCAACAACGGGGATGTCACCACCGAGAGCATCAAGCGCATCGCTGATCGTGTATACATCAGCTGCTGACCGAACAAACGACGCAGCAACAAAGTCAGCATTTGTCTCAGCAGCAACACGGAGGTCTTCGTGGTCACTCTCGGTGAGCAGATCAATATCGAGGTCAACGCCTGGAACATTAACCCCTTTTCGACCACCGAGTTCGCCGCCCGAGTCGACATGTGCAATGACATCATTGGAGTCGACACGTTGGACTGTCGTTTCGATTCGACCATCATCAAGCAACACAGTGTCACCAGGATCAACAGTATCGATTGAGTATGATAACCCGATGACCTCAGAGGTTATTTCATCATCGGTGGTAAATCGAATCTCACTCTCTGACTCAATAGATACTGACTCAGAGACGGGGGCTGTCCGCACCTCTGGTCCCTGTAGATCGACCATCGCAGCGACAGGCTTCTCAGTCACCCTATCAACATTTCTGATTCGATTGATGACTGACCGTCGATGATCAGGTGTACCATGACTGGCGTTGAGTCGGGCGACACTCATACCTGCATCAACGAGAGCCCGAATTGTCGATTGCTCGTCGGACGCCGGTCCAAGCGTACAGACGATTTTCGCGTTTCGCATGCGAACGTGTACTCGGGAACGAATAAAAAGACCGCTGATGGGATTCGCTCCTCACACAATGCTCCTATTGAATTGATGTTCCCGGCTCAGCGTCCTCACGCGTCGTAAGAAGGTCTGCATCTGCTCCTGCTGCAAGTAACATTCCGTTTGATTCAACACCGAATATCTCAGCCTTCTCAAGATTTGCAACGACAACGACTGTCTCACCGACGATATCATCGAGATCATGTAGTTGGCGAATTCCCGCAACGAGTTGTCGTTGTTCAATCCCAAGATCAACAACAACGCGGGCAAGCTTGTCTGCATCCTCAATTGGCTCTGTTTCGATAATCTCGGCTACCCGCAGATCGAGTTTCTCGAATTCCTCGAAGTCAATTCGCTCATCAGTGAGTGGGTCAATATCAGTCATCTCGGACTCAGAGTGTGATTCGTTTGTTGTGTCAGCTACTTCAGCCTCGGTTTCAGTTTCAGGTCGCGTCTGCATCTGCATCATCGCTATCATCGGTTGGTTCGGTAACCCGATCAGCGAGCTTTGCTGTGAGTTCATCAACGCGCTCTTCGGGGATTTTCTCAAAGAGTTCAGTTGGCTCTGCAAACGTTTGCGGTGGGGCGGCAAGCGCAGATTCGACACCGACCGTGTGAACATCCCCTGATTCTCCGAGGTCAGCCCACACCCGCTCGGCAGCAGCAGGGGTCACCGGTTCAAACAATACGGCGACAGCCTTTGCAATTTGAATGCAATCGCGCATGACCTGTTGTTTCTGAGGGTCATCATTGCTCAACTTCCAAGGTTCGTGTCGCTGGATATACTCATTACCGAACTGAGCGAGTTTGACTGCTGCATCACCAATAGCTCGAACAGAGTACTCATTCACACCTGCGGTGAATGCATCAATCGCTGTTTCGATTCGCTCCTCAACGGAGTCAGAAAGCTCAGCATCGGGCGTTCCATCAAATTCACGCGCCGCGAAGAGAAGTGATCGATAAATAAAGTTTCCAACAGTTCCGACAAGTTCATTATTCACTCGCTCACGGAAGCGACCCCAGGAGAAATCAACGTCCTGTTGGAATCCGCCGTTCGTCGCAAGATAATATCGAAGGAGATCTGGATGGAATCCTTCATCGAGATATTCATCAGCCCACACCGCGCGATTACGCGAGGTTGAAAATCCCTTTCCTTCGAGTGTAATAAATCCTGAAGCCATTACAGCCCGAGGTTCTGTGTATCCGGCCGCATGTAACATCGCTGGCCAGAATACTGTATGATGTTGAATGATGTCTCGACCGATGATATGGATAATTTCTCCTCCATCGTCGACAGTAGGTGTCGAACTCCCCTCACCGTCATCGGAGTCTCCAGCGGAAGACGGAGAATGAGAGTGCACATCTGAGGTGTCACGCCATGCAGTCTCCCAATCGAACGTGTCAACACCGACCGTCTCCGCGTATTGCTTCGTTGAGGAGATATACTCAATCGGGGCATCAACCCAGACATATAGGACAAGATCGTTATCATCGGGATAATCGACTCCCCAGTCCATATCACGCGTAATACACCAATCCTGCAGTTCACCCTCAACCCACTCTCGTGGTTGGTTCTGTGCGTTTGCAGTTCCTTCGAGTCTATCGAGGAATGACGAAAGATACGATTGAAGTTCTGAGACTGCAAAGAACTGATGTTCACGACGCCGATACTCTGCATCATTTCCGGTGATTGTTGAAACGGGGGTTTCAATCTCACCAGGCTCAAGATGTCGCCCACAGCCTTCGTCGCACTCATCACCCCGTGCTTGAGCACCGCAGTATGGACAGGTCCCATTCACAAACCGATCGGGGAGCCACTGGTCGGCTGCTGGGTCATATGCGACCGGAATCTCTCGTTCGTAGACGTATCCAGCCTCAATTAACGCGTCGACAATTTCACGCGTCATCTCGACATTCGTCTCGTCGTGTGTATGTCCGTAATTATCGAACTCAATCCCAAACTGAGGGAACGTCGTCTCATATTGTTCGTGATGCCGAAGTGCGAACGACTCTGGGGTAACCCCCTCCTCAGCCGCATTCACCGCGACTGGTGTTCCATGCATATCAGACCCTGAGACGAACGCTGTGTTCTGACCGAGGCGTTTGAGTGCCCGACTAAAAATGTCGCCGCCAACATACGTCCGAAGATGTCCAATGTGGAGGTCACCGTTCGCATAGGGGAGTCCACAGGTTACTACCGCTGGATTGTCAGTCGGAAAGGACTTCCGCGTCCGCGTCTGCGTCTGCGTTTGTGTCCCTGGTTCTGGTTCTGGTTCTGGTTCTGATTCTGATTGCGTATTCATCTTACTCATTGTATACTGTTTCATATTCATATAGGGAAGGGCAAAATCCCGCTGATTTGCTGAGAGTGCAAGGGCTGTGTCGGGGCTACAGTTCATAGAAATGAATGGGCATGTTGTGTGAATACCCGTTCGAGTGCGCACTGCTCGGCTCGGATAGCTTCGATTCGACTCGACTGGGCTGGGCTAGATTGAAATGAGAGCAGAGACAGCGCCAGCACCAAGTACCGTCACCACAAGTCGACCGATACTTCCAATGAACGTTGCAAGTGCAAATTTTAGATAATCCTCTTCAAGAACCGAAAACGCATAAATCGAGATTGTGTCCGGAAACCCGGGAACACTGAGTGCTGCTGCAAGTCCGGCATATCCCCACTGCTGTGCAAGCGCGACTGTTCGGCGCTCAGACCAGCTGACGATATCAAACCATGAGTTCCGAAAAAACCGGATCACTGGACCTGATTGTTTGACTTCCTGTCCGAGATGAAACGCAAAAACGCTCCCAGCTGCCTTTCCAACACCACTCACCAACATAATAACCCCAAGCCGACCGGTTTGTGACAGACCCAGATCAAGCGGCGCTAAAAGCACGATTTCACTTACTCCTGGAAGTGCAAACGCGATTAAAAATGAGTAAATAAAGATAATAATGAGTCCACCCCACCCAGTGGCGCGCTCAACGGCACTTGAAAGCCATCCAAACTCTGGCCAAATGTCGTCAAAGAGAGATCCAGGAAGGAATAAGCCACCGTCGAGTGAAAATATCGAAAGAATAAGCTCGGATGGAGGCGACGAAGCAAGAGTCATCAACAGGGATGAAACAATAGAGACTTCACCGGCAAACCCGATTATGTTCCATATCAAATGCACAGGGGTGAGTGACATAATAATCGAGGTGACTGGTGAAATTGGGAACAAGGAAAGTCCGTATATATTGGAAAGCGGGAGCGCCGGCAGGATTTGAATCACAGAATCAATATCGTGTCAGTAGATGTAAAGCTTATTAGAATGAGCTCATTCTGATGAATCCGTCAGGACGGTACGCATACTATGATGAGCGAACAGAGTCGAGAATGAGTTGTTGTTCGACTCGTTTCACTTCGTGTTGAACATCTCGGACAGCATCAATATTCGCTGAGATTGACGAGATACCCGCCTCAACGAGGAACTGCACCATCTTCGGTTTTGATCCTGCCTGTCCACAGATGCTTGTTCTCACATCAAGCTCACGACAAGTCTCAATCGTGTTCTCAATCAGTGAGAGCACCGCCGGGTGAAGCTCATCGAACTGATCAGCAACATGCTCATTGTTACGGTCGACAGCAAGAGTATATTGTGTGAGGTCGTTTGTCCCGAATGAGACGAAATCGACGCCCGCCTCAGCGATTTCCTCGATTCCAAGGGCTGCTGCTGGCGTTTCAATCATGATACCCCACTCCTGTGTCGATGGATTGATACCAGCACTTTCCATCAATTCCCGAGCCTGGATAACTTCCTCAGCGTCGTTCACGAGTGGCAACATCAACTCGACGTTGTCATAACCCATCTCATAAATACGGCGGAACGCATCGAGTTCATATTGAAAAATCTCCGGAGCATCAAGTGATCGCCGAATGCCCCGATATCCAAGCATTGGGTTATGCTCGTGTGGTTCATCCTCGCCACCCTCAAGCTGTCGAAATTCATCTGTTGGGGCATCAAGCGTGCGGACACGAACCGGACGTGGGTAAAACTCCTCGGCGGCTGTCCGGATATCATCGACTAGTTCATCGACATACGCCCGCTCGCCGTTATCAGCAATATACTGTTCTGGGGTTTTCCCGAGTGAAAGCACCATATGTTCCATACGCAGGAGTCCAACACCGTCTGCGCCTGTCGCTGCTGCCCGGTCGGCTGCTTCTGGAATTGAGACATTTACTTTCACCTCAGTGGCTGTCATCGGCTTCACAGGTGTTGTTGGTCGTGCATCCTCAACTGGTTCGGCAGGTTCCGCTTCGACTGGTTCACCCTCACGAACCGTCCCCTTATCCCCATCAAGTGTGACTAAGTGACCATCATCGAGTGTCGTCGTTGCTGAGCCCGCTCCGACAACCGCTGGGACACCCAACTCCCGAGACACAATTGATGCGTGAGACGTCATTCCACCCTCATCGGTGATGATACCTGAAGCACGTTTCATTGCCGGCACCATATCCGGCATTGTCATTTCGGTGACGATAATATCCCCATCACTCACCTGATCAAGATGATCGAGTTTTGTGACGACGCGTGCTTCACCAGCAGCAACACCCGGGCTTGCACCAAGCCCACGAACAAGAACCTCTGCGTCGTCTGCTGAATCAGTCGTTGCATTGGTGTCACTACCGGTATCAGTACTACCGTTAGCACTGACATTCGCGTCAGTCTCAGTCTCTTGGGTACTCTTTGATTCAGAGCGGGCGTCATCACTTATTGTCGTAATTGGACGCGATTGGAGCATATACACTGAATCATCATACATAGCCCATTCGACATCCTGTGGTTCGCCGTAATGTGATTCGACCTTTTCGCCGAGGGCAACAAGCTCGGCGATCTCATCATCTGAGAGCACTCGGGCATCGCGCTTATCGGCTGGGACGTCTTTCTCGATAGTCTCACCCGTGTTTTCATCCTTGATCATCATTACTTTCTTTTCAGCGACTGAGACTGCTGTGGTCTCTGCGGTTTCCCGTTCGACGGTATAATTATCCGGTGACACAGCGCCAGAGACAACCGCCTCACCAAGTCCCCAAGCTGCTTCAATGATGATCTCTGGGTCACCGCTTGATGGATGTGATGTGAACATGACACCTGATTTGTTGGCATCAACCATCTGCTGGACAACAACTGCGATATCGACATCAGAATGAGAGAATCCCTGTCGATTCCGGTAATAAATCGCGCGTTGAGAGAATAATGATGCCCAACATTCTTTGACTCGGTCTACGAGATTCTCCGAGCGTACATTCAAAAACGTCTCTTGTTGACCGGCAAAGGATGCATCCGGGAGGTCTTCTGCTGTTGCAGATGAGCGAACAGCAACAAACGGATCAGAGTCAGGGTCATCACTCGTGTCTCCATCGGTTCTTGATCCACTCGTATCGATCGAATAATACGAATCAAGAATATCCCTTTTGACCTCATCCGGCATTGGAGTCTCGACAATGAGTTGATGTGCCCGCTCATGCGCCTCTCGAAGCGCCGTCGAGTCCTCATGATCAACATCAACGACATCAAATAGTTCCTCATCGATACCTGCAGTCTCGATGAATTCGCGGTAAGTTGCTGCAGTTACAACGAATCCAGACGGAACCGGGAGCCCCGCATCGGTTAGTTCGCCGAGCGAAGCTGCCTTCCCACCGACTGTCCCCACGTCGGTGGATCGTACCTCATCCAGCCAAGATACTGCCATCAGTATGTGTATTTTCCTCAGATGAGACTAAAGTACTTTCCGAACCTATCACGGGTGAAAAAATGTACTCAAAAACGAGTATGTAATATATAGATTGAATCAGACCAGACGGACAGTGCGAGGGGTTCTTTAGGTGGCATATCTATATCGCGATTGTGCACCCAGAGTGGCTCTCATCATTTCCTTCGTGGCTCGTGTTTGGTGTCCTCGCTGGCGGGTGTGCAACAGTTCTTATTGCTGGTGTGTTCATTATCGGTGGACGGTTATTCCCAGATGACACAGATGGATCGAAGACGACGGCTGGGAGATTCAATCGACGACGGGGCGAGTTTCGGTCATATCTCAGAGCAATTGATGAGCCATTCGTTGAAGAACATGAACTTGCTGGAGAGACAATCGCATTCTATCTCAGTGACCGCAACATAGCACTCACCTTTGATGCGCAGGTGTATTTTCATCTTGACCACACAAGCGTTGAGACAATTCTTTGCGAGCATGAGATGCCGGTCCGTGCACTTGGACGACGACTGCCGTTTGAGGTGCCAAATCCAAATCCAAATCGCAATCCCAATTTCGATTCCAATTTCGGTTCTTCGCCAGAAACGAATAATCACTCACAGATCGCCACAATAACAGCAGCATATGCGCAACTGGGACTCAAGACAACGGCGGATGCAGAAGCGGTGAGAGATGCATATCGCGAGCAGGTAAAAACGGCTCATCCTGATCACGGCGGGACGCAAGCGGAGTTCAATCAGTTACAACAAGCATACACAACCGCTCGTAATCACGCCGAGCAGACTGAGCAGACGAATCGTGAGACGGTTTCCCAAAGTGACTGAGAGTCAGAGAACAGATAGCACTTTCCCGTCGGGCTTCTGTTAGCTACTATCTCTCTGTGTGATCTCTGTATCCATCTCGATACCTAGATCTGGACCCTGGTCTGGATCTGGATCGGCATCCGTATCTGCATCTGCGAGTTCTGTCACTTCATACAGCACATTATCATCACGAAGTGTATCGGTGACCTGTCCGACAAGATCAGCAGTCGCAACGACAACAGCGTCGAGTCCTCGCGTGGCTCCATCTGCTGCGACGGGTCCTGCCGCGAGAGACGTTGTTGGCGTGATATCGGCTCGTCGAAGCGCAACGACCGCCTCAACCCCCGTTGCAACAACAATATCACCACCGGCGCAAATTGTCGCTAATTCATCGATTGAGACAACCTGACTCCCACCAGAGCGTGCTGGGGGGAGTTGCACAACGGTTACATGACCGGGGTCCATCTGTATGACTCCCTCAAATCCGGTCACGCTCACCTCATCACCGGGACTTGCAGCGGTTGTTGCAACACCAGTTGCAGGACCAACGTCTCCCGGTGTTGCATGAAGAAGTCCATCGGTGATCGAAAGCGTCACTGTTTCACCTAGTTCAATAGTATCAGTCGCAATCGCGGCGTCTTCCTTGACGCTTTCAAGAACGTCATCGGTGACATGATTGGCAAATCGCCGGAGCCCCTTTGCTTCTTGAAATAACCAGTCGACGCCCTCTTTCGTGACACTATACCGTGATCGAGCCTCTTTCTCGACATATCCATCAGCAACGAGATCACGGATATACTCGCTGACAGCCTGACTTGTCACACCAACAGCCTCAGCAATCTCACCCTGATTCACTGCTGGCTGTCGATCGGCAATTTCAACGAGGATACGAAACCGTGTTGCGGTCCGTTTATCCTCAAGCGCGCCGCTCATATCATATCATAAATATTGAGAGGTAAAAACCCACCCTGTCATATGTGGGGATTCACCCGATATCAATGCGTATTTTCACCACTACTGCGCGGAGCCACCTCGGGTTGTCGGTTATTTCATCGCTTTGGTGAGTATTCTTCGCGCTGCATTGCTGTGAGTCCCTGAAGGATACCCAATCGACTGTATATTATACAGGTCAGATAATAACTCAGACACTGAGTTAGACACAATCAAATTCTGCGGAGTGTTGACAATCTCCTCGGCGTTTCTCTGCGAAGCCACAGTCTCAAGATATAGAGTGCTCGTTTCGGTGTTGGTTGAGCAGAAAATCACAGTGTCAATGGCTGTGACAGTTCCTCCCAATAGCCAGTTGAACTTGCAGGTATCTCACGCGAGAATATGTCTCCGTTATGTACTTTTAGATGCTCGTTATACAGTCTATGTGATTGACACCGATGTCGTATATCGTTCACGCGCACTGTGGGTACCTGATGCGGCAACGCTCGTGATCTCTGATCTTCATATTGGTCGTGATGAGGCATCGAATGTGCAACTTCCACTCGGTGAGCGTGATGATTTACTTGAGCGGATACAGACTCATCTGAATGCATTAACTCCTGAGACGGTTGTTGTTGCAGGTGATATTTTTCATCGGTTTGAGGGAGCAACATCGGAGAGTCGAACAACGCTCGCAGCGTTGATTGATGCGTGTACGGATGTCGGAGCGAGATGTGTCTTTGTCCGTGGCAATCACGATACGGGGCTTGATTCGACACACCACACCACTGTTGTTGATTCATACACACTCAATGGACTCCCCGAAGAGAGCCCAAAGACCGTTATTTGTCATGGACATGTTGAACCAGCAACAACTGCTGAACGATATATCATCGGTCATGACCACCCGGCAATTACTATCGAAGGGCAACGACATCCGTGTTTTCTTTCAGTTCCTGATGGCTATCAGGATGCAGATATTATTATGCTCCCGGCATTCTCTCGACTTGCTGCCGGTGTCAGTATCAATACTGCGAGTGGAAGCGATCTTCAATCACCACTCATTACACAACTTGAACATGCACAACCGACCATTTATGATGACCAAGCCGCTAAATCTCTCTCATTTCCCCCGCTTCAGTCACTCCGAGCGATGTTGTAATACTATCTGAGTTCGTTAACCATCGATGATACCTGGGAGTGTAATTGTAATTATGATCCTCCGACTGTGTGCTGGAGAAGCGAGTGTGTATCCTGAAGACAAAGCTGACTACACATGAGGCGACGATGATTGATATCACACCGGCTAGGACACCACGGCAAAGATACTATCTGTTATCTATCCAGAATATGATGATTATATCTTGAGATGTATGAAATCGACTCACTGCTCACCAATCTGTCCGGTGATGGTGATGATGATGAGACATAACCCAAAGGACCACAAGGGGTACTCAACCTCCGTATGTTGGATCCGAATCCCACTACCCGTCAATCGGCATTAATCGCAATAGCAGCTTCACGACCACTTCGCATCGCGCCCTGAATGCCTGACCACGCCGTGTAATCACCGGCAAGATAGGTCCGACCGCCAGGGGCACGCGTCTGTGGGAGGGTGTCGTGTACACCTGGTGGTTGATCAAACTGTGCAAACTCAATTCGGTCGGTTATAATCGGTTTCAACGAATCAAAATCGCGATCTGGGTACCATGATGAGAGTGCTGATCGGGTCTGCTCAGCGAGGGTATCAGAATCCCGTTCAAACGCGGCAGATGAGAGGAATGTCGCATTCAACAGTGCTTGATTATCAGGAGCGTATTCAGAGGCAACATTGGAGAGCGGAACAACCGTGTTCGGCGCTGAATTGGCAGCATTCAGGATGATTTTTTTCCGAGTCTTGGGAGCGTCTGCGATTGGAAGTTCATAGTACTGAGTCACACACCCCCGTGTGTCTGTTGGGATTGACTCAACACCACTGAGCCGTCTGGCATCTGCAGGATCAGTGGCAATAACCACAGCGTCAGCGTCAATTGTCGCCGTCTCCGTCTCAACGGTGACACTATCTGTGTGATCGATAATATCGGTGACACCCTCCTCACAGACGATATTCGCACCGGCATCGCGGGCATGCATCGCAAGTTGCTGTGGAACAGCCTGCATACCACCGGCTGGAAGAGCAATATCGCCGGTTGAGAGTGATTTGAATGTATACTCAAAGACGCGTTTCGATGTCGATAATGAGCGATCGAGTGTGATGCCACCATAGAACGGAGCAATAAAGTGATCAAGATAATCGTCTGAGAACCCCCACTCCCGAAGATATGAGCGAATCGACTGATCAGGGCTATCAAATATCTCTCGTTCCGTTCGGGTCCCGACATGCTGTCGAAGCAGTAACGTCCGGATTTTGTCTGTCTGTGTTACCTCATCGGTTCGCACTGATGAGACTGCCGCGCGTGGATCACGAAGGGGGTCTGAAAGAACCGACCGTGACCCCGGACGGGCAATGACAGCCCCAGGCGTAAATCGACGAAGCGAGAGCGCATCAAGATCAAGTTCGCGCGTAACAGCGGGGTATGATGTAAAAAGCACCTGGAATCCACGGTCAATAATGAATCCATCTTGCTGACGAGTTCGCACGCGTCCGCCGACTTCGGCTCGCTGTTCATAGACGGTGACGCTTGCACCAGCCTGTGCAAGATGTCGCGCCGCGACAAGACCAGCAAGTCCGGCACCGACGACCACGACGGAGTCCGTGTTCATACTCGTGACTCGTGGGTGGATACATAAAGAGGGTGTCGAGACCGAGTGCTTTCGTGAGTGGACTGGGATATGTTGATGAAACAGATCGCGCTTGTCACGGACAAATTCACGACAGAGGCTCCTCAATCGCTGGTGTTCCACGTCAGTCTCGCGTGGGCTTCACAAAGAGTGGCTTCGATAATCCTCTCTGCTTCAGAGCAATCGTCGCCTCTGACATGATACCAGTAGAACGTATCTTATCTGGGCTCATGCCGCACCCTCCGCATCGTCAACATAAGAGGATAACAATTTGTTTATTGGAGTGTTGTGATTCGCTATGAGGACCACTGAGTCGTTTCGCGGACTCTATTGTACCGCAAGTGACGACCAACATGACTTGACAGCAACGGGTCCAACCGACGCTGGTGGTCGGTTAGAACCAATGTATGAGACAAGCAGCATTGGGTGGGGAACGGACCCAAACGCGTTCGAGCGTGGGAGTAATACTGATACCGACACTGATACCGATACTGAACGCAATATCACGACGCGCTCAATGTGGCGGTATGAGGAATTACTTCCATTTGTCGATCCGATCACCGCCGGTGAGGGTGACACTCCACTTGTCACAGCGCCACAACTTGCCGCAGAGGTAGGTGTTGAGACGCTTGCAATCAAAGATGAAAGTCGAAATCCAACTGGGACGATACTTGACCGCGGGCTCTCATCAGCTGTCACCGCCGCCCGAGAGACAGATGCTGAGCTGCTCGCGCTCGCAACACCCGGAAACGCTGGACAGTCAGCAGCTGCGTATGCCGGGATGGCTGGACTTCGTTCATATGCATTTGTGCCGTCGCGAACTCCATTTTCAAATAAGGCGATGGTGAACGTCCATGGAAGTGAGATGCGAGTCGCTGGAGGGAGATATCCAGACGCAGAGGACGCCCTCACTGAACAGCTTCAGTCCGATTGGTATACGCTACAAGAATTCGATAACCCATACCGACATGATGGAATCAAAACGGTTGCATTTGAACTTGCGGAGGCACATGAGTGGAGTGTGCCCGATGCTGTTGTTGTCCCAGCCGGGACTGGCGAGATTGTCGCTGGCGTTGCAAAGGGATTTCGCGAACTGAACGATGCAAACATACTCACTGCGATGCCACAGTTATACGCTGCTCAACCGTCTGGATGTGCACCAATCGCTGATGCTGCAGCCGACAACGCTGGGACAGTCGAACCATGGGAGAATCCAGATACAATCGTTGGGGAATTAGAAATCCCGGATCCAAACGGTGGAACCGCGGCGCTTGAGGCTATCGAAGAATGTAATGGAGAGATCATCACGGTTGATGACGATGCGATTCTAGAGGCGGCAGTCGTTGCCGCTCAGCATGCCGGACTCGAAATTGGAACCGCTGGCGGGGCTGCAATCGCCGCTGTTGATAAACTCGCTGATCGTGATGTCTTCGATTCGACAGACACCGTCATTGCTGTCAACACCGAGTCCGGGACGAAAACTGCCGATGTGTTGCGAAGTCATCTGATGGGAAAGGGCATCTAGCGTTTGACATCCTCCCCGCGCGAAAGCGCGAGGATTCCCCGAAGGGGATATTCAGGTTGCGCGTTTCCTTGGGGTTCAAATACGCTTTCGCGTGACCCGTCGAAGGTTGCCACCGAGTTGTGACCAACGGTGTGCGTTCCAGCGCGTGTAGTCCTGTCAATGGGACCTTCCTTCCCGCATACAGCGGGCGTCACAGACGGCTGGCTATTCAACCAGCCAGGGAGCACGGTTCGCGTCAGCCGAACTGCTACGCCGTGCATGGTTCTCCCTCACGTTGTGCAATATTCTCTGAAGCGTTCAAGTCGGCATGTCGTCCACGGTCACACTCCGAACATGAAAAGTGATCTTCATCACGAGTTCCAATTGAACCACATTCCGAACAGAGTTTGCTGGTACGGTACGGGTCAATCTTCTCGACGCGGATACCAGCACGTTCGGCTTTGTACGTGATGAACTGTTGGAGTTGATAGAAGTGCCACGAGTGGATGCCTGACCACGAGCTATTCTTGCGGATATCTTCGAGGTCTTCCAGTTTGATGACTGGATTCTCGAACTGCTCCGCGAACGTGATGAGGCGACGTGAGAGTTTGTGATTTAAGTCCTTGATTCGACGCTGTTCTTTGTCACCCACACGGTTGCGTGCGCGAAGCGCACCCGCTTGTTGGAGCGAATCGCGTAGGGAACGATATTTGCGCCGAACGTACTTTGCCTCATCACCTGACACCAGCATTGACTCATCTTCACTATAAGCCGTTGCAGCGAGAATATGTCGCTCGCCAATATCGACACCGATGGATGTCCCATTCGACGTGTCTGTATCGTACTCGGTGTTGAATGTACAGTACCAGTCGTCGCCACGGCGGTAGACCTGTAGACGGGACTTGTCGGCGTCACCTACGAGCAGTTGGTTTACGGAATCGGCAATATCGTCGTATAGTTCAATAGGTGTGTACCACCACTGAGAAACACACGGGAATCCGATGACGACTGTACCGTTATTGGTTGTGTCGATCTCCCAATTCTGGTTGTTGACTGCGAACGGCTGGCTCTCTCGGTATTCGACTTCCCCATTTTTGCTGTGGTCAGATTTCGCTTCTCGAATGGCTTGGTTCTGAATAGCCGAGTAAAGCGCGTTGTCAATGCTGGATGTGGTCACGGACTTACCAAAGTTACCATTCTCCCATCCTTTGATACAGAATTGTTTGGTATCACGGTAGAGACGAGTGCCCTGTTGCCACTCTTTCCGCCGTGAAAGGGATGGATTGTGGAACTTCGCGGTGACAGTTACCGTGACCATTACATTTGTAATTAGATGCGCTATTTAGAGTATCTGTTGGAATATCAGGTCATGCTATCGTCGGTAGTTTGTGTCATCGACTGTCGGATTCATCCCCGACCTGAAGCGCGGGGCTTTCTCCTTGAACTTCCGTAAACTTACCACAGGGTCAAGCCCCGAGGTAATCGGCTTGTCAACTTTATTACGGTCATACCTCAGCACGGGGTGAGTTATGATGATTATCTGATCTAATCTGATCTGACCTAACCTGACTTGATGTGATTCAATTATACAGGTCACGACTATCGATGTTTGCCGTCACAGTTTTAGTTTTGATGGGTCTAAATAATCTATGTTGAGTGATGCGATGGAGGATTATCTAAAAAGTATCTATCGACTGGAGGTTCAGAAAGGACCACCAGTGTCGACATCAGCAGTCGCAGACACACTTGAGAAAACCCCGGCGACTGTCACAAGTATGTTTGAAACACTCACAGATCGCGGGCTATTGAGTTATGAAAAGTACAATGGGGTAGAATTAACGACTGAAGGTGAAACTGTCGCACTCGCGGTTATTCGGCGTCATCGATTGTTGGAAGCATATCTTGCTGATCGACTCGGCTATGAATGGAGTGAGGTCCATGGCGAAGCAGATGCGTTAGAGCATCATATTAGTGAGGTATTCGAACGTCGTGTCGCAGAGGCACTTGATGACCCACAGGTTGACCCACATGGTGACCCGATTCCAACTGCTGATCTGACACCGCTGAGTGATGCTGCAAGTGGTCCGTTATCCGCCTGTGAAGAGGGTGAACATGTTGTCGTTGTACGTGTTCGAGATCGCGATCCCGCAGAATTGGAGTATCTTGACCGGGCTGGTATCAGACCTGGAACAAAATTAACGATCGTTGATGTCGCTCCATTTGGGATGATAACTGTCGCAATTACAGACCAGAATCTGGAACCGAATAATGTGGACTGTGGACAATCATCAGTCCAAACTATCTCATCATCTAATGGCTCTACGACTGCAGACTCACCCGATCATTCATCAAACGCTGAGATATCGCCCACAAAACAACGCACACCAGACATGAATTCGAAGTCACAGTCGAACTCAGGGGTGAAGCCGGAGTCGTTGAGATCAACTGCGAACTCTGAATCAGATCACAAACCCAACGACAGAGCAGAAGCACCGCCACACACACAGACGCAGACGCGGACACAGACACAGAGTCTCCCGGATGATGTTGCTGAGTCAGTTCGCATTCGTCCTGTTGACAGCACCAGCACCAGCACAACCGAAACAACTGAGACGCACTCACGCACAGAGACACATGATCAGAGGAATGATATTGAGTCTGATGAGGTGAGTAACGCATGAGCACATATCTTGAGATTCTGACCGTTGCTTTCATTGCACAACTCGCTGTGCTTCCTGGCGAAAAGGTGCAGTTCATCATCGCTGGGTTGTCCACGAGGTACAACCCGATTGTCGTTGTTACTGCCGCTGGGTCAGCATTCGCAGGCTGGACAGCACTTGAGATTCTTTTTGGACAAGCACTACAGACAGTTCTTCCACCAGTTGCATTGAATGCTGTCACTGCATCACTATTTCTTTTATTTGCGATACTACTGTATCGATCAGCACCATCAGCTGATACCAGCACACATGTTGATGCAGATGCCTCAGAAACGGTGACAGCTGAGACAGATGGGGGACTTGCAGCACTGGAGATGGTTACCCTGCCTGGACCACTCGACCGTGTGAGCGGTTCATTTGGTGGGTTTCTTCCGATATTTATTCTGATGGTGACTGGTGAATTTGGTGATAAGACACAATTAGTAACGATTGGATTAGCGGTTCAATACGGAGCAACATCTGCAATTTGGATTGGTGAGATGCTCGCGATTATCCCGATTAGCTTAGCGAACGCATATGTATTTCACTCATTCTCGGGACGTGTCAATATGCGAACAGCATATCTTGGATCAGCACTCCTGTTTGGCTTCTTTGGCGTTGATGCTATCATGTCGATTGCATTTGATTTCTCCGTCTGGGAGATGATCATCGCCGAAATAACGACAGTCGTCTCTGCAGCTATCTAGTGTTGATTACCACCTAGTGATGTTCTCCATAGTTTGTGATGGTGTAGTGTTGAGACGAATTATTCGATTCACCCACTGGCGCAGACTCTTCGTGGACAGGGATTGAGGCGTCGTCTCCAAACCGCCGACCTCAGCCGCAGTGAACTCTACTTACCCCTTACAGAGGGCGATGGTGAGTTAGTCTGTATTCATTAATTCAGCCAATTCGACAATGGGTGTGAGTATCACCATCCTCGTTCGCTCTTTGGGTAACATGGAGGAATTTATTCAATGATGTGATGAACCGATTGATACTGTGACGATTGTTTTTTCGCGGTCCCATTCAAGACGATAACAATGGCTGCAATTGGTATGACAGCACTGACCGGTGTTGTGTTTGGACTTGCGCTTGCAGCACCACCAGGACCGATGAATGCTATCATCGCTGAGGAAAGTGTTGTTCGTGGATGGACCGCAGGGTTCCTTGCCGGATTGGGGGCAATGACAGCTGATATTATTTTCTTCATTCTCGCAGCATTCGGTGTGATTACCATTGTTGAGCGTGCACCACTACTTCGCGCGGGGATGATTGCCCTTGGTGGTGTCTTGATGTTGTATTTCGCATATGGGGCAGCCGCAGAGACTCACTCAGTGTTTGGTATCGATGATACCGGTACAGGGGGACACATGGTAGATGAAAGTGAAAATGATGATGACGATGACAGTGAAGCTGGAAATAAAAGCTCCGACAAACACACCGAAATAAACTCACACGTCGGGACTGGGTTCCGCAAAGCGTTCATCTTGGCACTCACAAACCCATATCAAATTCTGTTTTGGCTCACCATCGGAGTTGGACTCCTGCAGTCAGGGACACTCGATATTCTTGCACAGACACCGTACATTGGGTCACTACTCACCGGGGTAATTATCGTTGAAACAGGGTCACCGGCGCTTATTATCGGATTTTTTGTTGGGATTACGGTGTGGATTACCGGATTTCCAGCGACGCTCATTCAAATCGGACGCCGAATCAACAAATTAGCTCCCGTCGTTGCTGTCGGAAGTGCAGTTGTTCTTGCGGGCTTCGGGATAGTTTTTATTCTGAGAGGTGTTCGAAAGGCACTCATCATAGTTTGACATCCTCCTCCGCCTGAAGGCGAGAGGCGGGAGGAATCCCACGGCACCCTGCGCTGCGCTGCGTTGCGTTGAGTTGAGTTGGGAATGTCAGGTTTGGGTTGACAGACTGCCAATACCAAGCCACCACACCGTTCGAATCGGTATGGGGCCGGTCGTGGGCAGTCTCTTGGGAGTGCCATCACTCTCAGCTTCAGCTTCAGTCCGCCCCCGGGACTCCTATCCATTATCATGTTCGGACTCCCAGAGTTGTTTTTGCCTCGGGGAGTCCGGCAGATTTCGACGGACACGGACTCGGAGTTACTTTGTGTGGTGTTTGCCCAGTGGTTGTTGTTTGCATTGGGGCGCACTCTGTTTCCAGAGTGGGCGGACACTCACACTCACACTCACACTCATACTCGAACCGCCAGTTTTCGGGCGCTCGACCACACTGGGTTCGTAACCAGTGCGCCAACACTAATACATGTACCATTTTGGAATCAAAAGGTGTGGGAAATGCCGCTGTGACGGTGCGTATCCATAGCCTCAGTGGGATTGCACCTGCTCCACATATAATTCGTTACTCAAACCGAGAGATCATACCATGTCGTGTGATCAAATCGATTGAAACTACTCATGTATGAACACACTCTATATATTCAGTTATTGGTAGTACTACTCACGTTTTTATCGGGAGTTCCGGTGCTCCTGGTTTCTTTGTTTCTGGCTCCTCGTTTCAGGGTCGGATGCTCTCGGAAATGATCCACGTTTGATAAGGATTTTTCAGTCGATAATCGGGAAAGTCTTTGAGGTGTCCCCTACAGAAATAACTATGTTCGAGAAGACGACGTGGATTAAACTTCCCCGGAATGTCCTCGTCGGTCACGATGTGATCAGCAATCTCGCCGCAGCAATTGAAGATTTATATCTTGATGGACGTCCGCTCATTGTCACGAGTCCAACGCCGAATCAGCTCATCGGTGACCGCGTTCGTGCACAGTTCACAGATCCACAAACAGTGTCAGTCGATCATGCAAGTTTTGATGCTGTTGAGGCTGTGATTGACACTGCTGAGGCTGCAGACGCTGGATACCTCATCGGACTTGGTGGTGGAAAACCAATTGATACCGCCAAAATGGCTTCAGACAGACTTGGCTGTGGATTTGTCTCTGTCCCAACAGCAGCAAGTCACGATGGGATTGTCTCTGGACGATCATCAATCCCGGAGGGTGACACTCGGCATTCTGTTGCTGCAGACCCGCCACTCGCGGTTATTGCTGATACCGCTGTACTCGCAGAAGCACCATGGGAACTCACCACAGCTGGTTGTGCTGATATTATCTCAAATTATACCGCCGTCGAAGATTGGCAACTCGCACATCGACTACAAGATGTTGAGTACAGTGAGTACGCCGGTGCGCTTTCACAGATGACCGCGGAGATGCTCGTGGATAATTCAGATGCAATAAAACAGGGATTTGAAGAGTCTGCATGGCTTGTCGCGAAGGCGCTTGTCTCCTCTGGTGTTGCTATGTCAATCGCTGGCTCCTCACGACCGGCATCGGGTGCTGAGCATCTCATCTCACATCAACTTGACCGACTTGTTCCTGATGCAGCATTACATGGTCATCAGGTTGGAGTCGCCTCAATTATTACAGCGTATTTGCACGGCGGCGAAAACGGTGAATGGCGAGATATCCGTGCTGCCCTTGCAGATGTCGGTGCACCAACAACAGCAGCAGAGCTTGAGATAGCTGGGGAGGTATTTATTCAGGCAATCACAACTGCACATGCCATTCGGGACCGACACACAATCCTTGGTAACGGGGTGAGCGAGGCAGCCGCTCGTGAAGCAGCAGTATTCACCGGCGTGTGTTAATACTGATAAAAACAAGGAGGTCTCAGTAATCGGATCCTACGTAGACAGTATAGTATTGTCTCGCATGAGCGAAACTGAAACTGAAACTGAAACTGGAACTGGGGTCAAAGATATCTAACTGACCGTGTGGACTGTCTCAGATATGTCTCTTAGCCGTCAGTCGTTATCCATGAGAGCGAGAGAGAATGCATGACGGGGACGGGGACAGGGACAGTGAGAGTGAGAATTAAATAACAACTCCGACTCCGAATCCGAAGAGAGAATATCCCTCCAATATAATAGCTGATATGGCTACTGCGAGCGCTGAAATGTCATTGAAGCGCCACCCGCTTGCGGCCACTATTATCCTTTCAATCGTTGGATATGCAGTCGTTATTGGTACTTTCATCGGGATTGTTCCTGCACAGATTTATCCTGATCTCTCACTCACAGAAGTGAATCTCATTTCCGATGCGATTGCAGTGGTGAATGTAATAAATGTCATTGTAATTCTTGCGGGATGGCGGTGGATTCGTCGTAATGAAGTTCGAAAGCATGCAGCAGCGATGCTTACATCGTTTGGATTGATCCTCGTCTTTTTAATTCTCTATCTCACGAAAATCGGCGGAGGTGGCACAAAAGAGTTTGTTGGACCAGCAATTGCGTACTATCCGTATCTTGGAATGCTGGCGATTCATATTCTACTCTCGATCATCTCTGTTCCAGTTGTTCTGTATGCGATTGTACTCGGCATTACACACACGCCACAGGAACTTCGCGAACAGACACCGCATCGTCGTGTTGGACGTATCGCTGCTAGCGCATGGGTACTTTCACTGACGCTTGGTGTCGTTGCATATGTGCTTTTGAATCACACATTCGGGTGGGAATACATTGAGTCAGGGGCTGCAACGGTACTGACGATACTCCTGGGCTCAATTTAGTTCATACAGAGTATCTAATTTTTATAGGCAGTGGAAAAAATGCTATATTGAATGATTATACCTGAGTTGGACTGTAAATTGGAGGGGTGCCCACGCGAGCGCGTCTGCAATTTACTAGATTACTAGACTAGCTATAATATCTCCAGTAGGGAAGTCCAATAGTTTCAGGCGTTTCCTGATCGGAGGGTTACAATCTTTCGTCAGCTCACCCTCATCAATACTGTTGAGCAAATATTGGTTTTGATTTGATCCCAATGAGCATTGAGGTCCATATAGTCGAATGTCGGAAATTTTCTCATCTCCACAGAAACCGGATGACATGCATGGAGTGGTTGTCCCGGTGTCAGTTGTTGGGACCGTGCCGTGTCGATATTCGAAACAAAGCAAAACGGACCGGAGCGGGTAAATGAGCATTCCAGTTCAAATGAGCGTGATTTCGAATATAATCTTCAACTATATTGCTAGCTGTAATTATTCTTCAATGTCGTAATCGCCGCCATATTTCAAAAAGAAAAACCCGAGCCCAAGAGTTGCAATCATCGCAAATGTGGTGGCGACACCAAGTGTCTTTGCCGAATTTGGAACCGTTGGGACGTTGGACGGCGCAGGTGTTGAGATGCTCTCGACAACCTCGATGGTTGCACCCATCCCTGCAGTTTTGTGTGGCTGGCAGAAATATTCGTACGTCCCAAGCGTTTCGAATGTGTGTGTATAACTGAATCCAGAATTTTCGATTGTCTCATGCCCTTCCCAGTTTGCGCCATCGGGCTGGCTTTCGACAACAATATTATGATTATCAGAGTCCCACACAAACTCGACAGTCGTCTCTGGCGTAATCTGTAAGGACTCAGCTGTTCCTGGCTCAAACACCAATGAACCACCTGGACCGACGGTCACCGTCGTGCTACCTCCGTCCTCTTGTGCAGTGGCAGTCCCAACTGCTCCTCCGGCAGCTGCACTTCCAGCCGCAGTCGTAAGCAGCATCCGTCGGGACAACTCCATGTTCTCCTCGGTCATACGATTCCGTTAGCAATCGGGTGTAGTGAATACTTTGATTCGTCTTGTTCAGCAGTTTCATGTACCATTTCGGAACTCTTTTCGGGATTGTCTCATATTTCCGGCTATGACAGATGCTGAGAGTGAACTGAGACAGCAGTTTTATGACGCATTCAGTGGTGCTGAGTTTCCTGTCGATAGTCAAATGGACCTTGTCCCAACGCTCCCGGATGGACCAAGAACAAAATTCCATGCTGATGAGGTGACGCTCACTGCGATTGAGATGGCGGCTAAACTTGGCACACATCAAGACTTTCCATATAGCAACGTTGATTCACTCGTTGATGATATTATTGAAGGACTCAAGGCTGAAGAGATGATCTGAACGTGAGGTTCTCTTCAGGACAACTCCTAAGTTTTCCTCACAGAGCAAAGTATGATTATGACGGCGAGTGAGCACCGGGAGTCGCACGGTTGAATATCGCTGATGACAAATAACAGAGTATGCGAGTTCGATCAGCATTGGGTGCGCTTGCTGCAGGTGTCGGAGGACTCTCCGGAATAAATGCCGTCCTCAACCGACGCGTTGATCCGATTGATCCACCACTGAGTGGTGATCATAACAGTTTGACCTGGGGTGGAATCGAGATATTATACACTGAGGCAGGTGACCCGACAGATCATACACTCGTGTTACTTCACGGCATTAACGCTGCAGGGTCAAGCGGTGAATTTCGAAGGATATTCACAGAGCTGTCAGACTCGTATCACGTCGTTGCTCCGGACCTCCCAGGATTTGGCACGTCTGGCCGCCCTCCACTTCGATACTCAGCCACATTGTATGAAGAATTCATACAGGCGTTTCTTAGCGAGGACCGTTTTAATTCGGTCTCAGTCGTCGCGTCCTCACTAACAGGAGCATATCTCGCCAGCATATATGAGGATATTGAGACTGATATCGAAAGCGTCGTGCTTATTTGTCCCACCGAGCGCAGCAATCCAAACCGCATTGTTGCGCTTCGAGAGATACTTCGAGCACCAGTCATTGGAACGGCGCTCTTCAATCTGCTCACTTCGAAACCATTCATCCGATATTTCAATGCTGATCATGGATACTATGATATTGACAACGTCTCTGAGTCATGGATGGAGTACGAATGGCAGACCGCTCATCAGCCAAACGCTCGGTATGCCCCAGCATCATTCATTAGTGGTTTTCTCAATGAATCAGACGAGTTAGAGACGACACTTTCAGATATTGATATCCCGGTGACGCTGCTGTGGGGACGTGAGGCTGATATAACACCACTGCAGCGAGGGCGTGAACTTGCAACGGATGCAGGCTGTCGATTAGTCGTCGTTGATGACTCCAAGTTGCTCCCACATGTCGAATTCCCAGATCAATGTTTGAAAACGATTCAATCGGCTGTCAATCGAAGATGAACACGATTCCACTGAACTGAAATTATTGACGTTCGGGTTTCGCTGACACACTCATCATCGTCATCGTCAAGCGTGGACATAACCCCCGCTATTTCTGCGGTGTGGGCTCATCAGATAGGAAGCACCGACTATCGACTGTGTCGGAGTCTGATATGCGAATATGAAAAGAAAATATCGAAGAAGCCGGTGAGATACGTTCGATGAGGGGAGAAATCCACAAACGGGTGTGTTCTCTTCACAGACTAGCGTTGGTATACACGTCCAGTGACAGCCTGCTCAAACGATTGAGTTCCATACTGGCTCGATTACAAAGAAGACACTTTGATATGCCGCATACAGAAACATGAACGCAGACGCGCCAACAGCCGCAATCGGACGACTGAGCTGTTTACTTTTTGAGCGGGCCTCGACAAGTCGAGATTCATACTCAAAGAAATCTGCAAAGAGGACCCCGAGCGCAAGCACCGACATTACCATTCCAGCGTGAGGGTGTGGAATCATATATAAGAAGGATACAAGAACCAGTCCGACCGTCGTTGCCGTATGTGGGAGCCATCGATTGAGTCCTTCATCATCAGTGCTTGCTTTTGCCTGTTGAAGATGAAATCTGTGCTGGACGATGCGCGTGACAAGATTGAGAAGAGCAAGCCCCAGTGTAACGTATGCGAGAATCGGGGCAACCACTGCTAACGCATCGAGAGGGATGATAAACTGGAGCGGATGCATATTCAGAGCGTATGCGGAGGGGGATTTAGAGTTTTTCTAATCGGTATAATGATCTGAGTAACTGACTATCTGTCTGTTGAGTGTGATATGCATGTGTCAGTACAATAACTGAGCATATAATAAAGATGAAACTATGTCACGACCCCAAGCGTGGATGCAAGATGCTTCGGGCAACCCCCGAAGCTTCCCTGTCTGGAGTTACACGACACCTGTTCAGTTTCAGTTAGTAGTTGTCAGTCGGTGGGAAATATGACCACCGCTTATATCCGAATCCACACGCAAACTCAGTTGACCTGGAACTCTCGGTTGCGCGTTCCGCTTCGGAGACAGAAATCACAGTATCAATAACTGTTGTCGATGCAGGTCCCGATCACAATCTGCTGATCTGGGTAGTGCTCATATATGTAATGTCACCAGAATCCAGCGGGATTCACCTATGATGCTCGATTGGGTGTAGGAAATTAGGTTGACTATGATCTGAACTGGCAAATAGTGGGCGTTAACCAGTAAGTGGTGAACGGTGTCTCTGTAGGTGCGTATCTATATCACTGAGTAAACTCAGCGTTTCTAATTCTGATTCTGATTCTGATTCTGACTCTAATTGTAATGCCACTCGCTTCGATATTCCCGAGAGTGTTCAGGTACCATCTCCGATTGCTTCACGAGCTTGTCTGACGATCGGGATTATCACCCAGAATGTCAGCGCACCAATAATCGTGAACCAAAAGAAAGTATCCATTAACAGCACACCCATTGTATCGAACATTGATGCTGAATCACTGAGTGACACAGGCGCAACGAGTTGATCGCTGCTCTCAAAACTCTCGGTTCGGTACCACCCTGCGAGTACCATCCATCCGAGTCCACCCGCAGTAAAGATTCCAAGCCCTTTGATGAACTCATCAGCCATTTGTATCCGAAGATTCGCTGGCGTCCTCTTGAGACTTTCCCATTCCTTGAGCACGAAATCGGGTCCCAATTACATATACACCTGCGCCTAATCCGATACTTCCCAGTCCAATCACCGCAAACAGACTACTAAGCAAAGATTCCGAGACTGATATATTAAGCCCGGCAAGCACTAATCGAACAATATCACCAACGAGACTGACGTTCAGTGTTGCTGCATCTAAGAATAAAAACCCAATAACAACACTCACTACTGCGAGAAGTGTCGAAAACACTGTCACAGTCTTGTAAATCCGCATTGGAACAACGACATCACGCCTTCCAGACGCTGATTCTGCAGTCGTGTCCTCAGCAGTGTTATGCTGCTCTGTATGTGCTGTCTGAGGATCGCTGTCTGTCATTGTGTCCTCATCGCATCGCTCTGAAGAGAGCTGCTTTGGGTTGTCTCGTAGACAGCATATTTCTCACGTGTGTCCAACAGACGAGACTGAGAGTAAGGGTATTCATTTCGTATCCATGAGACTCCCCGTGTCTGTTTCTATCGTCGTCAGTATATCCTGCGACACTTTCCTGATACTGTCGTCTCTTCTCCCATCGCAGGTCATCTATCATTGTATAATTGATTGGGTAGTGAGATAAAATCGCTTGTTATTTTATCTCAATCGCGATGTCTCTTCATCAACATCGATATTCACCCTAAGAAGGTTTCAATCGATCTGTGCCATCGTATCATCACCTCGGAGAAAATTAAATGTGGCAATGTGAGAGAGAATCCTCTAGATAGTCATTGATCTCTATTTATACTCACACTCGTGGTTATAGTTGTAATTACAATCATACTTATTTGCATGTGTAATCGGTGAGCATCGATCATAATGAAACATAATCGACGGACGGCAAATACGAAACAGCAAATGGCAGATGACAATGAGAAATCAGCGAGCAGCGTGATGTGATATCTGATGCTACTTTGGCGGACGAAGGCGGTAATATCGGCGATTAAGATCGTATGAGTACCCTTCACGCATTGTTTTCAAGACAGCCCATGTCACGAAGCCAGCGACGACTGGAAGAATGAACGTCAGATCGAACAGTAAGTGAACGTTCATTGGAATGAGGTTCTTCGCAGAGTAGACGCTAATAGTGAATGCAAAGATAACGCCACCAACACCAACAGCAGCCCAGAAGGGCTGTTCAACGGGACGACGAGCACTTCCCTTATTCAGGAAGGGAACAATTGCAACAACGCCGACAACGACGACGTTCGCTAACACGCCGTACGTTCGATCGCTCATCAGCTTCTCTCCACCCAAGATTGCAAGCTCAGGGTTCAATGGACCGAGTTTCAACAATCCAAATGACCAGTAGAGATACCAATCAGGGAGAATAATCGCTGGGGTGCTTGATGGGTTCGCAGGAGCTCCGATATGGGGCGGGAGAGTCGCTGATAAAAACAGGATCATCCCAGTGAAAAAACTCGCAATGGCAAGGTTGCGAATAATCTCATGAGGCCACGTTGGAAACGCGAGTACATCACGCTCAACGTAGTCGGATTCCTGTCGAAGGTCCTGGTCCTCGCGACGAGCACGCTCAAAGTATTCATATGTGAGCCGAGAGAGCCCCGTGCTACGGTTTTTTCTTTCACTCCACGTTGGCGTTTCATCATCCGGCGCAACGATACCGGTCCCATCTGTCCGGATATCCTGCTGTTGCGCGTCCGTGTCCGTGTCTGTTCCTGTATTCGTATTTGATGTGGTAGTATTGTCACTCATTATTTTAGTGTGGTTCTGCGATGCCTTGCACCCAGACGATACCGATATGAATTGCAATTAACGTTGTCACCACGAATGGAAGTAAGAATACGTGGATGATATACATCCGCTGAAGAGTCGCCTGACCTAGTGAGAATCCGCCGAATAGTAACTGCGCAATCCATTCACCCGCTAACGGAATTGAAAGCGACATTTCAACACCGATCTGTCCTGCCCAGTATGCGAGTTGATCCCATGGGAGTAAGTATCCAGTGTATCCAAACACCATCGTCAGACTAATCAGCACAATGCCAATGAGCCAGTTTAGCTCACGAGGCTCTTTGTATGCACCAGTGAAGTACACCCGGAGCATGTGGAGGAACACAGCCGCGACCATGACCTGCGCAGACCAGCGATGAATTGATCGAAGCATGAATCCGAACTGAAGATCCTGCATGATAATCGCAATGCTCTGATATGCAACGGTTCCGGCTGCCTCACCACCAGCAGCCGCGGACGGACTGTAATAGAATCCTAATAATGCGCCGGAGATGGCAGCAACAACATATGCAAGTGTCGAAAAGAACCCCAATGTATACAGTGGGTACCAATACCAAAATTTATTATCGAGATTATACTGCTCAGTATGGCTCTTTGGCATCTGGAGATTGACTCGATAGTAGAGCGTCTCCATTAATTCTAGATAATCGACAATGCGAAGCCGCTTGTCAAGCCAGATGAGGCTCGTCAGAAAGACCGACTCGATTGGTGTCAGGTCTTTCTTTTGCATCCAACTTTTGTGGTCGTATTCGTCTTTTTTTTCTAAACTCATTGATTATCGCTTATAATATGGGTAAATGGCGTGTTTGATTTGGTCCCATGCACCGTCGGCGAAGCCTGTCCCATCAACATCATCCTCACGAATGTAGAGATCTTCCCACTTCCGGCGTCGCTTCTTTACAATAACGACGTCCGGCAGGAATTCCTTACGATACAGCGCAAGGATAAATGCAAGATCAATAAAGATGACAGCAAGGACAGCACCAAGAAACATGTTTCCAGTATCGGTTAATCCCCATCCAGAAACAAGCCCATAGGTAAATAAGAAGACAAAAATAACCTCAACAATCGTCAAGAGGACGATTGCAATCGCTGCTGCGGTACTTTCACGCGCCGGTTCATATCGATGGATATCACCGTATGTACTTCCACTTGATGACATTGTTAATTCCTCCCAGTGCCGGTATGTGCGGACTCACCATACTTCAATATATAGAATGTAAAGATGACCGTGACAACAATTGCTAAGATTGTTGCTGCACCGACCCAATGGGCTTGGATTGGAACACCAAGTGAGTGAAGTTCTTTTTCACCGCCACCGCCACTGCCGGCATTCGGGTTTTCAACGACCTCGATACTTGCGAGCATTCCTGCTGTCTTATGTGGCTGACAGAAGTACTCATATGTCCCGAGAGTCTCAAATGTATGACTGTACGTGAATCCAGCATTTTCAAGCGTCTCATGACCCTCCCAGTTTGCACCATCAGGCTGACTCCCGACAACGATATTATGATTATCGGAGTCCCAAACGAACTCGACAGTCGTCCCTGGTGCGATTTTTAATGGATCGTTTGTTCCCGGTTCATACACCAATGACCCGCCTGGACCGACAGTCACTGTCTTCGTTGGACCACCCTCCGCGGCATTTGCATTCGCTTCCCCGGTCTCAGTCCCGGTTCCCATCCCCGTTTCCGTTCCCATGTCTGTCCCAGTCCCTGGCGTACTAGCGGTGCCTGTGCCACTTGGTGTCTCGGTCGCCGTGCCCGTTTCCTGGGCTGACCCAACTCCAGCGGTCGCAGAGGCTGTCGCAGCAGCAGCAGGGACGCTCGCGGCTCGCATAAAATCCCGCCTCTTCATACATCCGGGGGTCGGGGAGGTGTCTGTTTAAAACCACCGAATCGACAGTTTCCAGCGATGCGACCCACGAGAGAGCAATCCAATCAGAAAAAAATCCTATCAAATGGTCAGTAATGACGGACACTGAATCAGGCAAGTGAATTACTACTGCCTACCCACTCACGGTTATTGCCGTTCGTTTCTTGCAGTAGGGGATTGTGCTTTCTGTGTCCATGACACGGCACGACACGACCCAAGTTACAGACAGTTCAAGAGTACCACAGCGGTCCCTCTCTCGATAATGTCTCTATCGTGTGTTGCAGGTTGTTCCGTTTCGACGCAGAACAGTACGTCCCATGCTTGACTTCCTTCCCGCGCTGAAGCGCGGTCATTCGGTTTCTGTGTGGCTTTGCCTGTGAGTTCTATAACCGTCTTGTTGGGTGGCAACTCATAATGAAGCCTAATTAAACTCTTGTGGGTTACCGTTGAGTCCTCGAAGAGTATGGAGTCCACGTCAATTCTCATTTGGACCACTCTTCTCGTCGAGTTCGAAGCCCGATCGGCGGTACGTGAATGACCGACACTCTCGTGGGACTTTCCAATTCAACGACCTGACAGTGCACCTAGCGTCTGTGAGTTCCCCGGAGATTGGCGATGTTCTGTTGAATACGCTCGGTCGCTTTCTGTCACACTGTCGAGTCGACGTCAACTGTGGTGAGGTCACTCCAGTGGTCTTTGGATCTATGATGGTATCCCGAAGTACCAAGACACGGTGACGAAGCGTGTCAGTGTCTTCTGGAATATCGTTGAATTGAATTCTGTGAGAGCGTGATTGGACAGTACAGTCGTCATCTTGCTGTTCTGCTGTGGGGAACAGGCAACAGACGGTAGCGAGGACTATCCCCCATCACACTTGGACTCACGCTGTATCTGTGGTTTTTGAACTGGTGCGATTGACTGTGTTTGAAATCTTCTCAAGCGATTTATTCCCACCAGATGCTACTCGCTCACGGCTTTCGCCGTTCGCTCTTTGAGGGTGAAGGCTTCCTCTTGAGCCTGCTGATAAATGCAGTCGGGACGGGTGAAGAGATAGCTGGCATGCGTAGCAACATCGGTTAATTAGATATACCAATGGTAATGCTCAAAGTCCAAAGAAAGCTTCCAGCAGAATCACTGATCTATTGATTTACTGATATGATCTATACGGAGTCTGTGGATTCGTCGCTACTGTTATGTGAGTTTGAATCTGCGCTCATGTTCGTATTCATGTTCGTGTTCGTGTTTTCGTTTGTGTTTATATCTACATCAGCGTCGGTAACAGCGGTATGAGGACTTCCAGAAGTATTCGCATCAGTACCACTTGTTTCCTTGTTGGATTCAGGGTCAGGGTCAGAGTCAGCGTCAGAGTCGGGGTGATCCGTCTCTATCGCCGTCGCCGTTGCCGTTGTCTCGTCTGATGTGACCGCAGGTTCAGACGTTGTTTCAAGTGCCTGGAGTCGATTACGATACTCCTCTACACGGAATCGATCTGAAAGTCGAGCATTCGCGACGACAATGAACAAAAAGAATCCAATAAGCACGAAAATGACTGCTGTGACTGGTGCTGCAATTGTTTCCAACGTTGGAATGAAAAGCCATGCACCAAACAGTCCAACTCCAACAATCATCTGTGCGGCTGCGACAATCTGCAACATCAAATTGCCGAATTCACCACTTCCTTTGACTACCTCCCGAGGCTCTGGTAATGATGCATCTGCCGGTGGATCCATTGTTTCATAACTATCCATCGAACAAAGCGCGACTGTTGGTTCGACATCGCGACGAATTGTCCCTTCTCCCTCAACGGATCCATCAGCGTATACGGTCGCATATCCCTTATCTGAATATGCAACAACACGGTCTTGTCCGCCTTCGTTCGTCCGTTCAACGATTCCGAATATTTCACGGATTGCGACACGAGCTTTGAGCTCGGTCTCGACGCGATCCAGAAGCTCTTTACCAACAATCCATGTGTCTGGGTCGAATGCGGCTTCCCATTCTTCGAGTGTCATTTCAGCCATGTCCTCTGGACCAAAGTCCCCGAAGTCATAGGTGTCCTCAACTTGCGCACGAAGTTCTGCAAGCGCTTGCCCATCGTCATCCGCATCCACGTCCGCACCGTTTTGTATATCCGTATCCTGCGAACTATCGGTATTCTTGTTTGTATATTGATGTGCAATCTCTGTCTGATCAGAATGACTGTCGTCAGCGTCCTCGGTCGTTGCTACATCAGTATCATCACTGATTGCTGTCTCATCATTCGAGGACCGTGTCATTGTATGAATTTAGACCGGCCCCATAGTGAGCGTGACGGTTCAATCATAGTGTCGAGTGTAACACCGCAGAACAATCTCTCAATGCAGTATCAATTGTTCCTGTTGCGATTGCCACGAGCAGCATCGAAATCGAAGTCGGTTATTTTAGGCGCTCTGCGCTCGTGGAATAGTGCATACAATGGTATCAGAGTCGACCATCGCACTTGTTGCTGCATCGATGGTCACTGCAAGTCTTCCGTTTTATTTATATGGGGCATGGATTATGATTGATGCTGAGACCGTCACCTGGAGTGTTCTCACGTACCATTTAAAATTCATTATCCCGGGTCTAACACTCAATACAATCCCTGTTGTCACGTGGATGGTTCCGCGTCTGCTCCAACAGTTAGGTGGTGCCGTAGCACTCCATGCGGTATTGGGACTTCAGGCATATGCATTGTTAGCCTTTGCACTCACTGGGATCGTCCGTATTCTTCAGGTCAAACGAAACGCCGGATTTTATGAGGATCCTGATGACGAAACCGACCTAAATGATCTTCATCCGAATATGAGTGCCTGGCGTGGGCGACTTCGAGTTGGTGTATTCGGTTATGTCGGGTTGTGGTTCCTTGCATGGTCACTTGGTCTTTATCTTTATCTGACAAAATATGTCCTCTAATATAGAAGGACAAGACTCAATCAGTATTTTCTCACCGAGAGATTGGCTCATTGACTCTCACAGCGGGTACCCGACCTGTGAGATCAGAGAGGGTCAATAATAAATCGAGCAATCGACACGCACGAGCGTTGTCAATTATAGGTAGAACAGGCGCAACCCCACGCCTGTTCACGGCGTGGATACGCGCCGTCACAGCGCCAATTTTGAAACATTGTTTCTCCAAGATGCCCTTGATATGAGTGTCGACACACTGATTACGACCCCAGTGTCCTCGAGCGCCCGACAGGTGGCGGTTCGAGTGTAAGTACGAGTGTTCGCCCACGCTGGAAACAGGGTGCCCTTTGGCGAATCAAACAACAACAACCACCGGGCGAACAATTGCAGAGAACGTAACTCCGAGTTCGTCGAAGTCTATCAGATTCCCTGTGGCAAAACCAACACTTGGAATCCGAACACGACAGAGAATAGGAGTGCCGGAGGCTTGGCACTTCCAGGAGACTGCCCAGTGACCGGGCCAGGTCACTCACCGATTCGAACGGTGTGGTGGCTTGGTAGTCTGCAAACCAAACCTGAAATTCCCAAATTAGCGGTGCCGTGGGATTCTTGCGTTGACGAGACTGAAGATCTCGTTCGCACACCAGAAATCTCCGATTTCTGGGGGCGTCTTCAGGCGGAGGAGGATATCAAGACTGTAAGTTACGCATTGATTACTCAAACGAGAGTATATCACCAGAGGTTACTTCCATTGTGTATTCGAGGCAAGATCAATCTCATTATCACACTTCGAGGATGGGCAGATACTCTCAAGAACACAGTCTGCACAGTCAGGATTTTGTGCTGTGCAAGTTTCTCGCCCATGGCTGATACATAAATGTGTGAATTGCTGCCATTTGGACTCCGGGATAGATTCCATCAGATCAGTTTCAATCTGTTTTGGCGTTTGTTCTTCTGTTAGCCCAAGTCGACGGGTTATCCGCTGAACATGCGTATCAACGACGATGCCTTCAACGACATCGTGTCCATGTTGTAATACGACATTTGCTGTTTTCCGCCCGACACCTGACAAAGCAGTGAGTTCATCCATCGTATCAGGCACATCACCATCATAATCTGCAGTAAGTGTCTCACCAATCGATTTAAGATAACCTGCTTTGTTATTATGAAACGTAATCCCATAGATATCCTCAGCGAGTTCATCAGTATCAGCAGCAGCATAATCAGCGGCTGTTTCGTATTTATCAAACAAATCGGAAGTAATACTGTTTACCCGCTCGTCGGTGCACTGCGCTGAGAGGACAACGGCGACAAGAAGTTCAAGCCGATTTGAGAACTGAAGTGAGATTGCTGAATCAGGATATCTCTCCTCAAGTCGAGCTAAGACCGTCTCCACCTGTTGTGTATGGTCAGTTTGCGGTGTTCCCATTAATTATTGTCATCGCTGTCGGATCGAGTGTTGATCTATCTGACGCTTATGCGAATGCGCGTGCAGTATCGCCGTCGGCGCTTGATTCAGACTGAATTTTCTCCCATGCCTCAATGAAATCGCCCATTGTGATCTCTGTTCGATCTTCACGGATCGCAAACATACCAGCTTCTGTACAGATTGCTTTGATGTCTGCCCCGGAAGCATCATCAGCCATCTTCGCCAATTGTTCAAAGTCAACGTCATCGGCGACGTTCATCTCGCGGGTATGAATCTGGAAGATAATTTCGCGACCCTCAATTCCAGGCTTTGGAACCTCGATAAGTCGGTCAAATCGACCTGGACGGAGAATCGCTTCATCAAGCATATCAAATCTGTTCGTCGCTGCAATAATGCGAACATCGCCCCGTTCATCAAATCCATCCATTTCTGAGAGCAACTGCATCATTGTTCGCTGAACCTCGGCATCTCCGGATGTCTTTGAGTCTGTCCGCTTTGAGGCAATTGCATCAATTTCATCAATAAAGATAACTGCTGGTTCACTCTCCCGAGCAACCTCGAAGAGATCACGGACAAGCTTTGCTCCTTCACCGATGAACTTATGAACCAACTCTGAACCAGCCATTTTGATAAAACTGGCATCCGTTTGGTTCGCAACCGCCTTTGCAAGCATGGTCTTACCGGTTCCTGGTGGTCCATACAGGAGCACGCCAGATGGTGGCTGAATACCGACGGTCTCGAACATTTCCGGTGATTTAAGTGGCATTTCAACAGTTTCGCGGACTTCCTGCATTTGCGTTTCCAGCCCACCGATGTCGTCGTATCTGATAGACGGACTATGTTCAACCTGCATGACGCGCGCACGAACATCTGTCTCGTCATCAAGCCGCTTCACGACGGAAAGCGAGTTGTTGACAGCAACACGGGTATCTGGCTCTAATTCCATTCGCATTTCATCGGTTACCTCGGTAAGAGCCTCCTGATTATTGCCGTGTTGTTTGATTACCACACCGTTACTGGTTATTTCCTGCACCGTCGCAACAAACAGCGGTGACTGCTTGAGTTTCTTATTCTCATGGGTCAACCGTTCCAGTTTCTGTTGGTATTTGTTATTCTCTGCGTTCGCGTCCAGCAGTTTATCCCGCATCTCCTCATTTTGTGACTCGAGGATGTCGAGGCGCTCACGAAGCGCCTGGATCTTTTCCTGCTGCGACGCCGTCTCCTCATCATACGGGAGGTCGACGTCGTTCACAGTATCACTCATTGTACGATGTAAGGTGGGACCTCATAAGAGACTTCGGGTCGATGCGAACATTCCTGCTATCTATACTCCGTGTTTTCGGACGTCTCAAACCCATTACGGGCGATCAGTGAATATGTGTCATCGTCTGAATGTGGTCATAAACTATATTCATTGGCGTGACCGGCGATTGATATATGCAATCAATTGTTTCTCATCTCACTTGGGAGGGTTGGGAGGGAGCCAATCAGTGTAATCAGCAGGAATGGCTCTCATCTATGAGGAATCTAAAAGACTGCCAATTATGTTTAGCCGGGGGTATTCGTGATCGGTATCGACGGGTGTTATCTACGGACATTGGCATATTTAGACGATTGTGGTCGGACGTATGAATCGGTCATTCGCTGTGGGTTTTCTTGTTGGTCTGATATTCATCTCAGCGGCTGGACCGGCAGTCGCCGTTGCACAAATTGATCCGACAGGGCAGGTTCTTGGTCGCCCGAGTATTTCTGTAAGTGCTGTTCAACAGACGGTGAGTTCTGGAACGGAGACGGAGGTGCAATTCACACTAACTAATCGTGGGCGAATCGACAAGGGGGGACCGGATGAATATGAGACGCGTGTGACTACTGCGCGGGCACTGACAGTTGAGTTTGCGGATGAGGAAACGCCGATTGAAATTGATGCTGGAACAATTTCTGTTGGAAACGTGGAGACAGGAACAACTCAGACGCCACCAATTACAGTGACAATTCCAGAGGGGATTCCGCCGGGTGACTATGAGATACCGCTTGAGTATGAGTACACGTACACGCGGGTAGCTTCGTACAATACAGAAAATGTCGAATACAATGACTTTACTGAGCGAGCATCAGCAAGTGTCGAAATCACCGTTCGTGAGGAAGCGCAATTCGAGGTAACCAGACAAAACGCAGTCGGGCAAATTGGTGATGACCGAACGATTCAGCTTACTCTGATGAACACCGGGACCCGCACAGCTTTCGATGCAAGTGTCACAGCAACATCGAAAAGTGACGAACTCACCTTTGGAAGCGATTCTGAATCATCAACTGCATACGCTGGACAGGAGTGGAAGCCAGGCGAACGGCGAACAATCACCTATCGGACGCATATTGCTGATACGGCCGCATTACGAAATTACACGCTTGATCTCGATGTTGGATACACCGACCGAAACGGGATTGAGCAGACAACAACAGCACTCAGTGCTGGTGTTGCAACGATGCCAGAGCAAACGTTCGCCGTTAATTCAGTCGATACAGCACTCCGGGTTGGGACTGAGGGAACATTGACAGCGATGATTGAGAATACCGGTCCACAGCCAGTGTTTAATCCGGTATCAGTTATCTCGGTCAATAATCAGAATATTGATATTACGACCAGCGAATATGCGCTTTCGACACTCCGCCCAGGCGATACAGCGCAAGTGCAGTACAATATCGATATAAGCGAAGCAGCAACAGCAACCCCTCAGCAATTTTCATTGACTGTTCAGTATAGTACAGAGCGTGGGAGTCGTCGGACAAGTGATGCGCTACAGACAACAGCAGCGATACGTGAACAGCGTGATCGATTTATTATCCAAGCGGCTGCAGAAATAGTCACCGCCGGGGGGCAGACTGAGTTTAAACTACAAGTGACCAATAACGGTGAGCAACCGCTTGAGAGTATTGAAGCGAAAGCGTTCTTAGATGCACCATTAGCAAGCAGTAATGATGAGGCATTTATCGCTGCACTTGACCCAGGTGAAACAACGACAATTGTGATTCCATTGAGTGCTGACAGTGGTGCTTTAGAATCGAAGACATATCCATTTGCGGTTGACTTTCAGTATGACCTCCCAAACGGAGACACGAAGGTTTCGAAAACATACAAAGTACCGGTTGATATTCAACAGCCAACAGATCAAAGCGGGTTATCATTGCCACTGTCAGCGCCGATCATTGGCGGGAGCATTTTGATCATTATTGGTAGTGCTGTGTGGTATCGACGACGGTGATTCGATAGTGTGTCATTTTGTCAATTATCACTGCGAAGAGAGTGTACACATAGGGACGGACATAACGAACAGAAAAGCGCATACACGAATCAACTTCAAGTGCAGAATCGATGGAATCAGCTGAATGATTGATCATCAGTCAGTTATCGAACAAGTTGATGAGTGGATTATTAATCGAGATAAAGCAGTTATTCTCATTTTTCTTCTTGTTACTGCTGTGCTTGCTGTTGGATTTGGAATGACAGCAACAGATTCAGGCACCTCACAGTTTAGTGAGGGTGTTCCTGCGCAAGAGGCATTTGAGGATGTTAATGACAACTTCGAACGTGAGCCATTTGGAACCGGAACAGGGACAACAACGTTGATTCAGCGGGATCGAAATGTTCTCACAAAACCAGCAATTCTTGCGATGTTACGCGCACAGCACCGAATACAGCGTGATACCTCACAGAATGTCGTGAGTACAAACAGTGTCGCACAAACGGTCGCCACAGAGATTGACCCAACAGCGACAACACTTTCAACACAGATTGATGTTGTTGAGCGAACACCACAGTCAGGCGTACGAGCCGTTACACGGACGCTCGTGCGGACACAACCAAGCGTTCGGTCACGTCTCAGTGACGACCTGAACGAACGTGACCCATCTGCATCAGCGACAATCGCGACTATCACGCATCAAGTTGCAGGGACGAGTGATGACGCTGGGACGCAGAGTGGGTCACCGTTGACATCACTGCAACGTGAAGCAAAATTTATCGTTGGGTCAACTGGTGGTGATATCACGGTCTTTGGAAGTGGGATTATTTCTGGGGAGTTAGGAGGCGTAATAACTGATTCATTGATCATTGTCGTTCCAGCGGCGGTGAGTCTTATCTTTATATTCTTGATTATCGCGTATCGCGATCCGATCGATTTGATCATTGGATTAGTATCTCTTGCAATGACAATAGCATGGACATTCGGGTTCATGGGATGGGCACGAATCGAATTCACACAGATACTGATTGCAATTCCACCACTTCTGTTGGCTGTTGGGATTGATTTTGGGATTCATGCAGTAAATCGATATCGCGAAGAACGAGTGGTTGGTGAAGATATCTCATCGTCAATGCGGACAACAACAGGTCAGTTACTTCCTGCATTTAGTATCGTCACTGGAACAACAGTGCTTGGTTTTGCAGCGAATGGTGTCAGTGACCTTGCTCCTGTTCGCGAGTTTGGTCTGGTTGCTGCTGTTGGCATTATTTTCACGCTTCTTATTTTTGGAATATTCCTTCCGGCACTCAAACATCTTCTCGACCGAAAGCGAATAGAATATTCGATTCCATCGTTCGGGACAACACCAATCGGAAGGGCAGGATCAATCGGTGGTCGGGCGCTTGAGGTTGGTGTCGTTATTGCAAGACGGGGTCCATACATTTTCCTTGCAGTGATATTGATATTAACAGCAGCACTCGGCGGATATGGCACAGGGGTCGAAACACGATTCACGACAGAGGACTTTCTTCCACCAGAGGAGACGCCTGGATATCTTGAAAAACTACCAGAGCCGTTTGCGCCTGGTGAGTACACGGTGACGAAAACAACAAATTATCTTGAGAGTACGTTCGAAAGCAGTGAGGATGACACAGTGACAGTGTATATTGAGGGATCGATGCGACAGGGATCAACACTTGAAATCCTACATAAGACAAGCCAGGATCCGCCTGATTCGTTCGTGACAGCAGAACGGGAATCACAGCCACAGAGCATTCTCACCGTCATTGACCGATACGAACAGGAATCAGCGTCATTTCGCCGTCTTATCTCCGCGAAGGACCAGAATGGAAATGGAATTCCAGATCACGATCTTGGTGTCGTGTATGATCGATTATTTGCGTCACCATACGGTGATCAAGCACGATTATATCTTACTGATGATTATACCGCTACTCGCCTTGTTTATTCAGTCAAAGCTGAGAAGTCACAGGCTGCTATTACAGCCGATACGCGTCAACTCGCTGCCGAAATACGGATGGAGTCAACCGCAACAGGGAGTGTTGTCGTACGGAAAGCAGTCTCAGATGTAATTGCAGAATCCGCATATACGAGCCTTATCATCGCTGTACTCACAGCTGCAGTATTTCTTGTGGTAATTTATTGGCTCCTCGAAAATCGACCAGGATTGGGGATTGCAAACATATTGCCAGTCTTATTGACGATTGCAGGACTGGCGAGCACAATGCGATATCTTGATATTCCGTTCAATGTCCTTACTGGAACAACACTTTCGGTCGGAATTGGATTGGGAATCGATTACTCCGCTCACCTTGTCCATCGATTCACGGAGGAATATCGTGAAGAAGTTGATCGGTTTGAAGCACTGAGCGTCAGCGTGAGAGGAACCGGCGGTGCGCTTGCGGGGAGTATGTTGACAACAACCACTGGAACTGGTGTGCTTATACTTGCAATTACTCCAATCCTCGGACAGTTTGGATTACTCATTGCCCTCAGCGTGCTCTATTCGTTTATTGCATCGATATTTGTGCTTCCTGCTGCACTGATTGGATGGAGTGATACACGTCGGCGTGTAGGGATTGATGAATAATATTGTCGCTAAAATAATTTTTCCTGGTAATATATTGATACAGTAAATATTATCACTCCACATGTTTAATCGTACATACGATGAGTACAACAGAGGCACTCGCGGGTGAGGAGACATCAGGTGATCGCTGGGACCCGGTTCGTGAGATGCCCCCGAGTGCAAAGTTGGTCGCAAAGGTGCTTGATTATAACGAACGGCTGACACAAAGTCAGCTAGCCGAGGAGACACTCTTACCACCGCGGACGGTTCGCTATGCATTATCGCGACTTGAGGATGCAGACGTTGTTGAAGCACGGATTTCATTCACAGACGCTCGAAAGCGGCTGTATACACTCGCAATTTAAAAGCTAATACCGGGCGAAACGCGAAGACGGGGACACTGATTGTATAATCGTGTTTGTGCATTCACTGTGAACAACAGCAACAGCTATTAAATTTGGAGTGCACAATAATGTGTATATCATGCAAGAGTACTCGGGTCATATATGGCGGACGATTTTTATAATCACGATTATCAGTACAGCTGGGTTCGCCGCCGGTTCAGGCGGTGTCGCAGCCGAGCAATACAACGATTTCTCCGAACCAGAGCTGACGCCGACGATTCAACAGCAAAACGTTGTCGCAGCGGGCGAGATGAGGAGCTTCGGTTTACTGATACAGAACCGACATACCGGGATCACCAGTATGGATCGCCAAATTGGTGATATTGCACAGGTTGTTCAAACACATCGGATCCAGGTCGGGTCCGCAACAGCAGTCACAGCCAGTGTTGACGCTAGTGACGCGCCGCTTGACATCCGAACAGCACAACAAAGTCTTGGAACGATTACTGCTGGTGATGCCCGAAAGATGGGACTAACAATCGAAGTGGACCAGCACGCACAACCCGGAGTGTATCAACTCCCAGTCGAGATTACCTATGGATACATAAATAGTATTAATGTTGATAAAAACGATTATTTCATCAATCGGAATACACAGACGGTGAAAAAGCACATTACTGTCCGTGTTGAGGAGTCTGTCCGACTTGACGTGCGTGATGTCACGGGGGCAAATCTGTATAAAGACGCTGACGGGACGATGACTGTGAAAGTACAGAATACAGGAAGTGAAGTTGCCCGAAATGCTGAACTCTCAATTGTACAGTCAGAGTACTTTAATCCAAAGAGTAACTCCGTCTCGGTCGGCGAGTTAGAGCCTGATGAGGTGACGACGGCGGAATTCCAGGTTGGTGTGGAAAATGTTGATGCTGCCGGGACATACGGTGTGAATTTCCAGTTACGATATGAGGATGAAAATGGGAATCCCGAGCAGTCGCTTACTCGAACTGGCAGTGTCGCGGTCTCAAATGGACCACAGTATGAACTCTCAACTGACGCGAGGGCGATGTACGTTGATTCGATCGGCTCTGTGGCTGTCACAGTGACAAATACAGGTGAACGAACAGCACCGAATGCACGAGCGAAACTGAGTCCAATCGAACCGTTCACTCTTGTCTCAACGAGCGCAAGTCTTGGAACACTTGATCCCGGCGAGTCAGCAACCGCAGAATTCAAACTCGAAGTATCAGATCGTGCGATTCCACAGGAGTATCCATTGACACTTCGCGTCATCCATGATGATACATACGGAAACGATGTAACGAGTGACCCACTGTCAGTTGATGTGCCTGTCGGTCCTGAGAAGTCTTTCGCAGTCACAAATACCGCAGCAGTGACAGCTGGACAAACAGAAACGATTCAGTTCACAATTAAAAATACTGGCGAAGGGAAATTCCGAGATGCTGTTGTCCGTATAAATGCCAACTCACCGTTTGAAACTGATGATGACACAGCATACATTGGGACGCTCAAATCTGGCGAAACAACAACTGTGAGTTATACAGTCAGCGCTGATGGATCTGCCGCAGCAAAGACATACTCACTCGATACAAGTGTCAAATATGATAATGCATTCGGCGAAACGGTCGTAAGTGACATTCAGTCCGCACCAATCACGATTACTGCTAGTGATGGAGGGCTACCAGTTCCAGGTATCGTCATTGCGGGCGTTGTTATTCCGATTGCACTTGTTGCCGGTGTCGTGTATCAAACAAAACCACTCTCACGGCTTCGGTAACTGCAATGACAACACGCTTTGGTGAACGAGTCCGTGATGGACTTGAGGCGACAGGGCGGTATGCTGCTAGGAATCAGCGACAGGTATTCGCTATTGTCGCTGTCACTGCAATCATATCGCTTGGTGTTGGATTCAGTGCGGTACAAATGAGTATGGGGATGACCCTGTATATTAATGATGACTCTCAAACAGCCAATAACTGGGAGTCACTGAAGGAGACATACAATACAGGAAATAATATCTTCGTTATTGTCGAGTCAGATCAGTTATACGACCCTGAGACCATCCGGGCGATTGATACACTCGATCGGCGATATGGGTCGAATGTCGACTCAGTTCAAAGCGTTACCTCACTCGCAGATATTGTCAGGCAGGGCGCTGATGGTGAAATACCCGAAACAAAAGCGGGTGTTCGTGCTGCTGTTACGCGGGTTGAACAGCGCGGACCAGCAGCTGATGAGATGGTTGATCGACTTACTCCAGAGGCAGGGACAACAATCATCCTCGCGAGCTACGGCGATGTCGATCGATACGACCGTGGGGCATTTTTACCCGAGCGTGGCGCCGATGTCGTATACTCATCGGTTAAATCTGAAACGGCGTTTGTGGCGATGCCGCCAGGGATGTCAACGACAATCACGGGACAACCTGTGTTCGAAAATGCAGCCTTTGGGTTGATGCTCCCGGAGATGATTGCGCTCTTTGGAGGTGCATTCACGCTGATTTTCATCGTTGTATACCTCGTAATGCGTGAGACTGTCGAGAGAGGGTGGCATGTTATACTCCCGCTTGGAACAGCGATGACTGCATTGCTGTATATGATGGGAGCAATGGGCGTCTTGGGGTATGATTTTAATGCGATCATGCTCGGTGTGATGCCAATCGCACTCGGGTTAGGAATTGATTATAGCCTCCAGATTCACTCACGATATGTTGAGGAACGACGAGCAGGTCATAGCTCACTTGATGCGGTTGGGACCGCAACACGAACGACTGGTCGAGCATTGCTGATTGCAATGGGGACAACTGTCGTTGGGTTAGGCTCACTGCTCGTCTCAGCGGTTCCACCAGTCCGGCAATTCGGTGTCACGAGCGCTGTTGCCGTGCTTGCAGCGATGATTCTCGCGGTTACGATGCTTCCGGCATTGCTCGTTCGATTTGACCGTGATGGACATGTGGTGACCGAAACGACCAATGAACCGAGTACCGATTGGCTGCAAGCAGCCCTCCATCGATTTACGTCGAGTATTACCGGTGGGCATCCACTCATTACGCTTGGAATTGCGGTCTTACTCGTCTCTGGTGGTGTCTATGCATACCCCCAAGTCGAGCCAAAACAGGAGATGATGGATTTCTGGCCGCAGGATCTCACTGAGAAGAATGATATGGAAGAACTCTCTGAGACAGTTGAAAGTCCGAAGATAGTGTATGTCATGATCGAAACAGATCAGGCATATACCCCAGAGACGTTCCGTGATGTTGCCACATATCAACGGCTTATGATTGCGAATGAGCAGGTGAATGCGGTCCAATCACCCGTGACAAGCGTTCAGATGGCAACACACGGATCAATTCCACCAACACAGACAGAACTGACCCAGACGATTGAGCGTCTGCACAACACCGATGGGATAGCCGACGTGCGAGACCCAGATGAGACACCATCAACAATCGTGCTCTCGTTCTATATCGATGATATTGAGGGCGAGAGTGTCCGTTCACTCATCACTGCCTTTGAAAATAATGCAGCATTATCATTAACGACTGCCGAGGATGTCCGAATTACAGGCAAGCCAGTCTTAAATCGGAATGTCATTGAGAATGTAACCGCTGGTCTCACACCGATGACACTCCTTTCATTCGGGCTTGGGCTGTCATTCCTTGCGTTTGCGTTCCTCTCGATACGGATTGCTGCTGCGCTTGTTCTTAGTGTCGCTGCAAGCGCTGCGGTACTCGTGACAGGGGCAATGTATGTGCTCGGAATTCCATGGAATCCATTGACAATAACGATGTCATCACTGACTCTTGGAATTGGTGTTGATTATGGGATTCATCTTTTCGAACGATTTGAGTATGAGGTCAAAACACGGGGTCAAACCCAGCGTGAGGCTGCTGCAACTGCTGTTGCGAAGTTATCGCGTCCGATCATCGGGTCAAGCTTTACAACAATATTTGGCTTTGGTGTGTTAATGATCTCACGGTTCCCAGTTCTTGCAAACTTTGGGCGCACGACCGTCCTTGCGATTTCGTTTGCCCTCTTGACAGCGTTCACGATCCTTCCGGCGGTGTTGACCGTCGCCCCTATCCTTGGGTCACCGCCAACTCCAGGTCCAATTGATGCAGACATCGGACAGCACGCAGACGCTGATACCGATACTGGTACTGGTACTGGTACTGATACTGACACGCCGTCAGCAAATGATCCAACAACAAGCGACTGATAACGGTATGGAGCAGAATGTTATATTGACGAGAATGGCGAGAGGATTGATTTTAATTCGCTGCTCACAGCAGGGGCGAGGCGAAAGCCCGTTTCAATGCTATGTCAAAGACAGATAACAGAGTCGGTATTGTTAATTCGTGAGGGCGCAGTGATTAATCGCCACTGACTTTTGCTTCGATTTCATCGACAATTTCTGGATTCCGAAGCGTCGTTGTGTCTCCGAGTTCCTCGCCATTTGCGATTTCTTCAAGTAATCGTCGCATAATTTTGCCTGATCGCGTTTTTGGTAACTCCTCAGTGAAAATAACTTGCTCCGGTCGTGCAATCGGACCAATTCCATCTTCGACACCCTCGACAATCGACTCTCTGAGTGCTTCATTTTCGGTGTATCCATCCTCGGTGATAACGTATGCATACACAGCCTCACCTTTCAGGTCATGATCACCGCCGACAACTGCTGCTTCTGCGACACCATCAACACCGACAATCGCTGACTCAATCTCCATTGTTCCGAGTCGATGTCCTGACACATTGAGCACATCATCGACTCGTCCCAAGATAGTTATATAGCCGTCATCATCGATTTTTGCCCCGTCTTCTGGGAAGTATACCCAGTCATCGGTATCTGGGTCGGAGTACTCTTCCCAGTATTCATTAATAAACCGTTCATCATTCTGATACAGCGTTCGCAACATACCTGGCCATGGTTTATTGACTGTGAGGTACCCTGCCCGACCCGCATCAACTTCCTCACCAGCGGTATCGACAATCGTCGCATCAACCCCTGGAGCGGGTGGACCGGCAGATCCTGGTTTCATCGTCCCAATACCTGGTAAAGTCGTCACCATCATGCCGCCTGTTTCTGTCTGCCACCATGTATCGACAATTGGGCAAGACTCATTGCCGATATGGGTATAATACCACTTCCATGCGCGCGGATTAATCGGCTCACCGACGGTTCCGAGCAGCCGAAGACTTGATAAATCATGTGAGTCTGGATACTCCGTGCCCCACTTCATGAACGCTCGAATTGCTGTTGGGGCTGTGTAGAATACATCAACAGCGTACTTTTCGATAATATCCCAGAGTCGATCTCGCTCGGGATAATCCGGCGTTCCCTCATACATGACGGTTGTTGTCCCTAATGCAAGTGGACCATAGACAATGTATGAATGACCGGTAATCCAACCGATATCAGCCGAACACCAGTAGGTGTCGCCGGGTTCAAGATCCAACACTGATTGTGCTGTCCAAGCGGTGTACGCGAGATAACCACCGGTTGTGTGTTTGACACCTTTTGGTTCGCCAGTTGTCCCGGAGGTGTACATCAAAAACAGCATATCCTCGGCGTTGCGCTCAACGGGTGCAACCCGGTCACCACGGTGTGCATCCATGAGTGAGTCCCAGTCATACTGCGTTTCACTCAATTCATGACCGAATCCATCATCGCCAAGACGATCAACAACGACACTTGCGGCGACATCATGCTCGACACCATCAAGTCCCTCCTGTGCTTTCTGGAAGTGATCAAGTGCATCACCACGTCGATAATACCCATCGGCGGTGATGAGATACTCAGAATCGGCGGAATTCATCCGTGTTGCGAGAGCGTCTGCGGAAAATCCAGCAAACACAACCGAATGTGGAGCACCAATGCGTGCACACGCAAGCATGGCAATCGGAAGCTCGGGGATCATAGGCATATACATCGTGACAACATCGTCTTCTTTTACCCCAAGTTCCTGCAATGTAGCAGCGAATTCATTTACCTCACGATAGAGGTCCTGATATGTATATGTGCGCGTATTGCCATGTTCACCCTCCCACTTGATCGCAACTCGGTTCTTATTACCGTCTTCTACATGACGATCCACACAATTGTATGCGGCGTTCAGATCACCGTCAGCAAACCATTCATAAAACGGTTCATTTGAGTCATCGAGAATGGTCGAATACTCCGTATCCCACGAGAGAAGATCAGCTGCGCGGGTCCAACAATCAGGCCAGTTCTCGGAGAACTCATCGTAAATAGCCTCGTCTGTGACGTTTGCCTGATCGACAAACGACGCCGGCGGATCAAAGCTTTCCTGCTCAGCAAGGCGCGCCTCAAGTTCGACATCGTCATCTGTCATAATCTATTCTAACTATTCGATGCATCAGGTATAAATCTGAAGGAATTCTCCTGATTATTTGATATTTATTATTCTGTCATAATCTGTAAACGCATATCTCGCACAGTTATTGAGAAAGTTCACAGGCAGGCAATGATGCTGTGAAAGGATATGCGATGATATTATTTTGAGACGAGAGTTGTTCGAGTGATAATCATGTCCTGTTAATTTCGATTTAGTCTTCGTTGTCGATCGATATTATCCGAAGTTCTCGATTTTTGCTGCCTCGGTGTCACTCCCAGCGGCCTCAAGCGCATCGGTTGCTGCTGTAATAAAGTCCTCAAACCCATACACAAACGTCTGTTCTGCCGGTGTTCCCGTGATATTATCAGCAACCGCATCATTGAATTCCGGTGGGACAACTCCCGATTGGCTATCAGACGCAGTAGTGAAGATGGTAATATCATTTCCTGCATCTGCGAGGGCAGTCAATCGCGTCCGGTGTGCTGGAGTGGCTGTCTCAGATACATAGACAATCGCAACCTCATGTCCAGCAGCATCTGCTGCATCCCCAATGCCGACCGCAGGACCAATACCAGGACCCCCAGCAAGTATAACAGCGCGATCCGAGTTCTCATAGTAATGCTGTCCAAATGGTCCGGCAATAGAGAGTGTTGACCCAGAATCGATGTCAGCGAGATACTGACTGAACGGTCCTGCATCCGATGGGTCAATACCAACGGTAATTTCGATAGTATCGTCGACGTCAGGCGATGAGATTGTATAAAATCGCGCGTACTCTTCATCATCAATACTCGCTGTAACCCGAAGAAATTGCCCTGGTTTTGCAGTGAATCCCGGTGGTGACTCCATAGTGATTGCGACTGTCTGTGGACCGACGGATTGAGTTTCCTCGACAGTGACTGTTGTGTCCATACGAATTTATCCGTCCCTGATAAAAAGGGTCTTACCTTCTCAATTGATATCGATTCGATTCACTGAGCTGTCGCCTGAAGTATCCGGATAACCAACACTTGTCATACTTTATCGAGTATAATTTGACTTATCAGATAAATACGAACTTAAATCTGAGATAATCTTCGGTTTGTGTAATTTGATGAGTAACGGGGAGGAAGTAATTCATGGATTTTTCAGAAGGCTTTTCTCTCGGTCTCACCTACATTTTATCTATATGCCCGCGGACTTCAACTGGGCCATTGGCGGCGAAGCCGGCGATGGCATCGACTCGACGGGGAAGATCTTCGCTCAGGCACTCTCACGTGCGGGACGACACGTGTTCACCTCGAAGGACTTCGCCTCCCGTATCCGTGGGGGCTATACGGCCTATAAGGTACGGACAGCCGTCGATTCAGTGCAAAGCGTCGTAGATAGGCTTGATGTGTTGATTGCATTAACACCACGCACTATCGAGGAAAATCATGATGAACTTCACGAAGGCTCCGTCATCATCTATGATGGTGAGCGGACGACAATGGAGGACGTTGAAATTCCAGATGGAATGGTCGGTCTTGATGTCCCACTAAAACGGTTAGCCGAGGAAGCTGGCGGTGCGATTATGCGCAACGTTGTTGCATTGGGTGCTGCGTGTGCAGTTGCAGACTTTCCAATTGAGAACCTCGATAGCGCACTTGAGAAGCGCTTTGGATCGAAGGGGCAATCACTCGTCGAGAATAATAAGGAGGCTGCACGAAGCGGGCGTGACTACGTCGGTACGGAGTATGACACTGAGTTCAACTACAGTCTTGAGACAACCGATGCTGACTACGTTCTCTTAAACGGTGATGAAGCCATCGGCATGGGAGCCATTGCTGCAGGATGTAAATTTTATGCTGGGTATCCAATTACGCCAGCGACCAATGTCATGGAATATTTGACGGGTCGAATCGAAGAGTATGGGGGACACGTTCTCCAAGCGGAAGATGAACTTTCGGCTATCAATATCGCATTAGGCGCTGCACGTGCTGGTGCGCGAGCAATGACAGCGACATCAGGACCAGGGATTGATCTCATGACAGAGACATTTGGGCTGATTGGAACCTCTGAGACGCCACTTGTGATTGCCGATGTAATGCGGTCAGGTCCATCAACTGGGATGCCAACCAAGCAAGAGCAAGGGGATCTAAATATGCTACTGTACGGTGGACATGGCGAGATTCCTCGATTTGTTCTTGCGCCAACAACGATTGCTGAGTGTTTCTGGAAGACGGTCGAAGCATTCAATCTCGCCGAAAAGTATCAGACACCGGTGTACCTCGCAGCCGACCTTGCAATGGCAGTGACAGAGCGAACATTCTCACCGGAGACATTTGATATGGATGCTGTCGAGATTGAGCGCGGAAAGGTTGTCGATGAGTCGACAGTTGATCAATGGCAGAATGAAAAATCACAATTCCAACCACATGCGCTCACTGACGATGGAGTGTCACCGCGGGCGTTCCCTGGAACGACAGGCGGCGCGCATATGTCGACAGGACTTGAGCACGATGAACTTGGTCGTCGGACTGAGGACACGGATATGCGGGTTGAGCAAGTGGATAAACGGACACGGAAAGTTGAAACAGCGCGTCGTGAGGAGGATCTGACGCCTCGATCATTTGGCAGTGAAGATGCGTCGAATCTCGTGATTTCATGGGGATCCAATGAGGGTGCAATGATTGAAGCAATGAGTATTCTGGATGAGCGGGGTATCGATATCCACTTTCTTTCGGTTCCATATCTGTTCCCACGGTATAATCTGACAGAAGCTATTGAGGACGCTGAGACAGTGATTGCTGTGGAGTGCAATGCAACCGGACAGTTCGCTAACGTGATTGAACACGATACACTCTCACGTGTCAATCGTGTGAATAAATACGATGGCGTACGATTCAAGGCGGACGAACTTGCGAATAAGATCGAACAGACAATTGATACTGCGAACAGGGCAGGAACAAATGAAGAAACAGAGACAACGGAGATAACTCAATGAGCTCAGACGTTCGTTTCACTGATTTTAAATCGGACAAGCAACCGACATGGTGTCCTGGCTGTGGTGATTTCGGGACGATGAATGGTATGATGAAGGCATTAGCGAACACTGGGAACACCCCAGATAATACCTTTATTGTTGCTGGGATTGGCTGCTCGGGGAAGATTGGGACGTATATGCACTCATATGCCCTTCACGGTGTTCATGGTCGGGCACTGCCTGTCGGAACAGGTGTGAAACTCGCAAATCCTGAATTAGAAGTAATGGTCGCCGGTGGTGATGGAGATGGATACTCAATTGGTGCCGGTCACTTTGTTCATGCAGTTCGTCGAAATGTCGACATGTCCTACATCGTTATGGATAATCGAATTTATGGACTGACCAAAGGTCAAGCATCGCCGACGTCGCGTGAAGACTTTGAGACATCAACAACACCAGAGGGTCCACAACAACCGCCGGTGAATCCACTCGCGCTTGCACTCGCCTCAGGAGGGACATTCATCGCCCAGTCATTCTCGACAGATGCACAACGGCATGCAGAGATTGTTCAAAAAGCAATCGAACATGACGGGTTCGGATTCGTCAATGTATTTAGTCCATGTGTCACGTTCAATGACGTTGATACATATGATTACTTCCGTGACAGTCTTGTCGATGTTGCGGAGTCAGGACATGACCCAACTGATTATGATGCTGCAAAGAGCAAGATCCTTGATGCTGACAAGGAATACCAAGGGGTGCTGTGGCAGAATGAATCAGCGGTTGCATATGATCAAAAACATAATATAGATCAAGACATGTCAGCGGTTGATTCAGGTGCCCCTGATGGTGCGATGGACCTCGTTCGTGAATTCTACTAGTATTCGATAACTATTGACAATCTTCTGATTGGAGCTCCTGTTTCCGATTGCTTTTAACATCCGGAAAGCACAATTGCTCTTATGACAACTGAAGCCTACGATATTGTCGTCGTTGGTGCGGGGACCGCAGGAACATTCGCTGCGGCGACGGCAGCGTCGGAAGGGCTTGACGTTATTATTCTTGAGCGAAAGTCTGCCGATGAAGCAGGTCACATCGCGTGCGGTGACGCCATCAAGGGAACAAGTACGTTCCCAGATGTTATTGACCGAAAGTATCTCAAGTCAGAGTCATTCACTAACCAACGAATCCAGCGGGCTGTGTTTGAAAACCCTCGTGGAGGAAGTGTCGATATTGACTTTGCTGATAACGGAGCTGTCCTTGATCGAAAACGATACGGAGAGGTACTTATTGAAGAAGCCAGACGAAGCGGTGCGGATATTCAGTATGATACTGTTGTCCAAGATGTCTGTCAGGCTGATGATGGAACTGTTACTGGAGTCCGTGCAACACGAGAGGGAACAGTTCATACATATAATGCAGACATTACCATTGACGCCGCTGGCGCACTGTCGATTCTTCAAGAGAAAACTGATTTCACCGGGACATATTTTGATACGAATGTCTCCTATTCACAGTTTTGCTCAGCATACAGAGAAGTGCTTGAGGTTCCAGATCCGGTTGAGTATGATGATGCGATTGTATTCAAACCAACAGATGAACTCGGCTATCTCTGGTATTTTCCTCGAACAGCAACAGAGATTAATGTTGGATTAGGGTTTCAGATGACAGAGGATCCGATGCAACTCGTTGAGACGCTCAAACAAGATATCACGACCCGATCAGAGTTCAAAAACGCGACTGTCAAGGATAAACTCGGTGCTTCTCTTCCAACCCGACGCCCGTATGATTCTGCGGTCGCTGATGGATTCCTCGCGGTCGGTGATGCTGCTGGACATGTGAACCCAACGACTGGAGGTGGGATTCCGGGTGCTGCAAAGTCCGCACACTGGGCAGCATCGCATGCTGTTGACGCAATTACTGAGGGAGACGTCTCTGAGTCGCGGTTATGGGAATACAACAGTGACGTGATGACAAGCTTTGGAAAACGTTTCGCGGCGGTGGACCTGTATAATCTCTGGGGAACCGCACGGAATGTCGATGAGCTTGTCGAGATTGTTTCTGCTGTTCCTGGACAACAGCTTGCTGATGCGCTGAGCAAGGGAACATCGAGTATGAGTCTCAAATTGAAATTAAAGACACTTGTCGATACGTTTGGTCATTGGGATGCATTATATGAATTGTATAAGGTGAGTCGCCGTGCAACAGAAATCACACAAATCTATGATGCGTATCCAGAGTCATCATCAGCATTTGAAGAGTGGCGGACAGATCGCGATGAATTAATGGAAGAGTTCTACGAACTTACCGGAGCAACGCAGAAATATTGATCATCGCCGAAGACACAGACGGTCTCTGAGATTGGACCCCTCAGCCACTAGGAATGATTAAGATGTGCTGGTCTATCCTCCGATAGTAGTACAGGAGTTAATATTGGTACTTATTTTGGCATTCATATTGGTGCTGGTGCTGGTGAGACGATTTATCTGATCATTTGATGACAATATTATCAGTACTTGCCTACGGGGTTGCACTAACTAGATTTGGAGTGATAGATGATGTATTCCACTGTGACGTTTAATCATAACGACCAGTGCATATAACCAACAACTGTCATGCTCGTGGTTGAACTGCTCAATCACGTGCTCTATCCCTGGTGTATAAAATTAGGTGCTGACATGCTATCTACCACGTACAGCATAACATTTGCGTACAGCAATAGCATCACCGCCGCGTTCAATGGGGTTAGCACCCGTACACGAGCCTCAAGCACCACACGCTACACGTGGCGGTGCTGCTGGACAACTACCAAACCGGGAACGAGTTCTCCAATCTCCGGCTCATCGTGGATAAAGCGCGCAAGGTCGTCTCGTTCCACACTGTCTTGAACGTCGAGGCTGATGGACGGCTCGCCGCTCGCCTCGGGAGTCGTCTGTGGCGGTCGCGGGCGTCGGCATGGGATTGCGATACTGACCGCGACAAGTACGACATGACCCTCGATGCCAATCGTCGGCGGGTGCAGTCCTGTCTTAGAGTGCGGTGCTCCAGTACGTACTACCATGAGTGGAGGCCCGACCGATGACAGTGATTCAGCACGTCCTGTGGGAGATGCGGATGGACTACATTCGTCGCCCGTACTACGTGAGCGCGAACGCCATCCTGCATGTGCAAGCACCTCGATCCTGAGACACACGCGGCGGTGTCGACCAGTCACGACGTCTTCCCGTCCGACCAGTTCGGGACGTTCCCCGAAGAACATACACAGTCGGGCATCCGCTCGTCCCTCGGGAATGGTCTGCCCGATGTCGCTCGACACCCGTGCTCAGGACGCGCTGAACACGCACGATCCCCGGTTCCACGAGGAAAGAATACTGGAGCAACGCGAGGTGTTCCGGCTGGAGACGGTCGATCACGGCGAGGTTGTAAGTATCTCGGCGACCGTCCGGTGGAGACCGTGAAGATGGTCTCCAGCGGGGTCGGGTCACACCTCCGAAACGGCTTCGGCTTCGGCTTCGGTGAACTGCGGTTGAAGCGCCTCGGCGAACAGTATCACAACTCAGAGAGGAAGGGCTGATTACGCTCGTGAGTGAATCTATGAATGATTATGATGAATCGCCCGACAGATATTCATGATGTAGACTGAAGAGAAAAATTGTCTTTCCAGCAACTGATAATCTAAGATTCTCTCCGCAACGAGCGGACCTCAGGAGTCGTTCTCTCTGGATAAGATGAGTCGTGCAGATATCCCATGGCTTTTGGATGCATCTTCTATTAGAGTAAATTAGATATAATGGCACAGCAGTCACCGCTGAGTTCAATTGCTCCGACAGCTGATGGAATGCCGCTTCTTGGGCTTGGGACATGGGAAAATGATAATCCATCAGAATGTGCGAACACTGTCAAGACAGCGCTTGAAATGGGATATCAGCATATAGATACCGCACAGGTGTATGGTAACGAGGCAGCTGTTGGGCAAGGAATTGCTGCTGCCGATGTTCCCCGAGATGAAATATTCATCGCGACAAAGGTATGGATCGATAAGCTTGGATATGATGATGTATTGACATCGACACAACGAAGTCTCGAGAAACTCGGAATTGACGCTGTTGATCTATTATATGTACATTGGCCGGTTGATACATACGATCCAGTTGAGACGTTTCGGGCACTCGATAAGCTTGTTGCGGACCAGAAAGTTGACCGGATCGGAATCAGTAACTTTGAGCCAAATCAGGTTGACACCGCGATCGAGCACGCAGACACGCCGATATTTGCAAATCAGATTGAAATTCATCCACTCCTGCCACAAGAACAGTTGCGAAATCACTGCAGTGACCGTGATATTGAGCTCGTTGCATATTCACCACTCGCTCGTGGTGCGGTATTTGATATTCCAGAGATTACCGCAATCGCGAATAATCGCGATGTGAGTGAGGCACAGATTGCATTAGCATGGCTCCGCCAGAAAGGGATTACAGCGATTCCAAAAGCCGTTGGACATGATCATCTCCATGATAACTGGGCGTCACTCGATCTGGAACTTACCACAGCAGAGATTGCGCAGATTGACTCCATCGAACGAACGAACCGACGTGTCGACCCACGTTTCGCACCGTGGTAAATAAGCTCACATAGGAATATCAACTCCCAGATGTAAATATAAGATGAGACGAGACGAGACAAGACAAGATAAGACATGCAATCCTGACGGCCACGTTCATGTCGTTTTTAGATCCAAAGTGTAACCAGGATCATAATCGGAATGTCATGACTGAGGATGCCCTATCAGTTATTGGTGATTTCAGTTTCGTTTGTTCGGAATTGAAGCGGAACGTGCACGTGGGCGTTCCGGATGAAATGAGTCTGAGTCTGAGTCTGAGTCTGAGTCTGAGTGTAGGTTCAGAGAGAAACGCTGCTCAGAGTGCTACTGACTGGTGTGAAGAAAGATGCAGAAATGATGTACTGTGAGTCCCCTCGTCGTTCAGGATAGAGAGCATATCAAATCATTATACGGAATACTATTATTATCGTTATATTCTGATTCGATAATCAGAAACCGATTTGTCGTCGCAGGTGCAATATTGAGGTATGGAATTTAACCGTGGTACAACAGGTGGTGCTCTACTCGGAATTGTTGCACTTGGGACAGCAGCATTAATTCTAACCGAGATGATGCCCGCACAGATCGTATTGATGATGGTGACTCCCTCGATGCTCGTGTTCGGGCTTCTGTGTTTAGTAATCGGAATTAAACATGGCGAGTATCGGACAACCGCACGATGACAGACTCAGTCATCGGTAGTAATAAATCATAAATACTCACTTTTTCGCCACAGGTGGAATCTCGCCGAGAAATCAGAAGAGGAATCAAAACAGCTATTTGTCACCACTGCTCGACTCCGCGTATGACTGTATCACTGGAGTGATAAGAGACAAAACGTCATAATCGGCAGGATGGTTTTCAATAGAGGCATCGATTTATGATGTATCTTCATAGACCTGTCAGTCATCTCACTCTGGAGGGTCATTATCTATCAATGTCTGAGGAGGCTCTTACAGACTCACTCAGTGGACGGTGTTCATGATCGTGCTTGAATTCGCCTGACACACACACAGACTCCCAGTTCAATATAATATCAATACAGACACATATATCCCATATGTCAGTGCTCGCAGATTCATATACTCTTTTTTGATATGCCGATAGATACGGTATCCTTCCAGGTGTGATGCATATATGCGTATTTCACAATACTCTCATATTTGACGCACATATTCCAATTATCTGTGGGAAGACGGTGACTTTGGCCTCCTGCCACGGTTGAAGCCGTCAGATTTCGCTCGCTACGTGTCATTTGTCTGCCGGAGGAAACTGCAATATCAATTTTGCTGTATAGAGGTGGTAAGCTCTCTTTCCCAAGGAGCAACACAGCGTGCAGCGCGAGCAGGAAGCGCATTCCTGGAAGTTGACATAACAGAACCGACTGAAGAGTGAGCTCGCTGTGGATGGGTGAACACTCATACCCCCGAGGTGTGACTATGATATGAAGAGAAATACAAATGCCGCACAACAGTTCATCCGCGGTTTCAACAAGCGAGGACTGGGACAGTCCGAAAACACAGTAGCTGTGGAGACTGCGCTCGGTCTGTGCACATCGTCGGGTGCTTCCGATGTTGTGGATCAAAACCGCGTCGTCGAAACAGGAGACTCCACCCTCACTGCAATCGCGTCAGCGGTCGGGTAGGGTGGGGTGGTTCACTTTCGGGTTTCAATCTAATGTTATTATTAGCATCAGTGCTGTGTAAGATCATCGTCTGATTGATTATTAACACTCGCTGCAACGCGCACACCAACAATACTGACAATAATACCAATAATAATGAATGTCGCAAGCCGCTGTTGTGGCGTGATGGCATAATCGAACAACTCTGGAGTGGCAAGAATAGCCTCACGTTGAAGAAACCATCCAGCAAAGCCACGGACAACAAATCCGAGTGCGATAACCCCGAACGGCAGATTCAAATATGGTGCTGTGATTCGCTCGCTCTCAATGAATTCATCAAGCAGACGGCCAGCGCTAATTGTGAGCGCAGCGAGCGCAAGCCACGGAATCGCACTGTAAACGAACTGTACCGATTGGACAATGATCGAGTCAGCACTGACTGGTGTTGAAATAGCAAGTGCACCAAGAAAGATACCGACGAGCGCAAGTCCAGCACCAACTGCATATGTCACAACTGAAACACGACCAGAGTAAAGTGCTGTTTGAATACGCTCTGGTGCTTGTTCAAGATACTGGTCAATTGCAAGCCCTTTATATAATAACACAGCGCCAAGGAGTGCCGTTAATCCGGCAAGTGCAATCGTCGGCGAAAACCGCGTCAGGAGAATCGGCAGAAATAGTAGTGTCGCTCCAAGCGGAACGAGCACTGTTGTGCGAAGTTCCTCATCCGCGAGAAATTGTTTAATGAGATAATACGTCGATTGGATATCATGGGCCTGTCTGACGACAACGCGATCAACTGAATCAACGCGAATACGACTCTCAATGACCGGTATGACCTGCTCATCATTCGCGGAATCAATAACAACAATCGCTGAGTCTGCATCATGCGCATCAACGAGTGTGTCTAACTGTGTCGCAAGCGAGCGATCAGCACCAACAAGTGACCCACCTCCCCCAGAGACAACCGCGACTGTTGGATCAGCATTATTCTCCTGTAGTGTCTGGGTGACACGGAGTGCCTCAAGAATGCAGTTAATGCTTGAATCCTCCGGATCGGCAAGTCCAAGTTCTATTGCCAGTGACTGAACAGCCTCCCACCCGACGATAGGAGTCTCAAACCCTGAAACACGACCGACATCATCTGACCGGTCAACACAGAGGACCAGCGTGTTCACATGTCTGTTTTGATGCACCATCGTATCTATCTTTCCTCGAAATATGACCCTCCTCGTAATGACAGTTCATACCCATACTTAATCGAAATGCTATCACGGAAACTCACCACCCAAAGCCAACTGATGCGGGTGTGTGAGATACAGTCTGCTTGGGCGGATAGTACAAACCCAGGATATCAGTTATCGAGTGAGTGATCTGTTATGATCGAAGCCAGAGGACGCAGTGAGAGATTTAGTCCGTTCTTTCAAGGTGTGCTGAATTGAGCTTGGATCACAGAACTCGACGACTCGGTTTTGTCTTGATGAGCGTTTCTGTTTCATGACCTCTTCGGTGACGCTTGACATGTGAGAATATACGCTGATTTATATAAGAGCGGTTCGTCTGCGGAAACTGGAACCACGAAACGGTCAGTGGCTAATGAGTAATAATCAATACCTGCCGCCAGTCCCCGATGAGTTCATCAATTCTTAGAGTAGGCCCGTTTTCTGCAGTTTCATCAGATCTTCGGTATCGAGGGTTTCGCCCTCTTTGAACTTCTGATAGATTTCTTCGGCTTCCTCTTTCGCGGCTTCGCGCTCTTCGGTACGCTCGTCCTCGCGTTCTTGCTCTTCTTGCTTGTCGAGTTCACGAAGACGTTTTTGAACGCGAACAAAGTCCTCATGATGTTCGTCCGCTGTCTCTTGTGCCTCAACGAAAAGCTCATGCATAGCATCAGCTTCATCACGAATATCATCAGCCTCACGGTATGCCTCAATCATTTGATTATGATGTTCCTGTGCTTTATCAGCGAGTTCAGTGACTTTCTGGTGATGCTGAGACGCTTCTGAGCGGACCTCCTCAGCTTGCTCTTTCAGTGAGTCAAGTTCGCCACTATCCTCGACTTTTTGTTTTTTCTGTTGAAGTTGCTCGCGTTTGTCTTCGATCTTTTCAATGAGTTCACGCTCATCTTCTGAAGAAAGTACCTCAGTCTGCTGACGGAACTCAAGTTGTTCAATCTCATCTTCGAGCTCCTCAATGTTTTTGCCATCATCAAGTTCAAGATCAGCCTTCATTTCCTCGACTTGATTAAATAACTCATTGGCTTCTGCATTGAGTTCATTGCGTTTATCTTTGTGCTCTTGGACCTGTTCGTTCAACTCATCACGCTTTTCGCGATGTTTCTGAGCCTCATCGACTTTCTCACGCGTTTTTGCATTGAGTTCATCGCGTAGTGAAGCCCGTTCGGAGGCCATTTGATTCAGGTCATTTCGTCGATCACGGAGCTGTCCGGCAACTTTAATCAGTTGTCCTTTCGATCCGTTATCCAGTTTACTCTCACTAAGAGAAATATTATCTGATTCTCTGAGTGGCTCTACGTCGTGTGTTTCAAGAACGCTATTTTTCATTACCATGCGTAATTAAACCTCGATACCATCACCGCTCCGGACCGTGGCGGCCACGTATTGAATACGATTGTCAGTGCTGATACTGTATTCATTGAATTGTGCAGCCCTAATTGAGTAATAAAAGAAAGTCGTCCCTCTGTGGGTCTGCAAACACTGCTGTAAGAATTTCCGATCATCCTGCGTGCTGTGCCGCCGGAACGCCGGAGGCGTTCTGGTAATTACATATTCGCTCTATCAATATTTAATTGCTTTGATACTGCAGGGTTGCGAATCTGTCCGTCTCAGGGCATCAAAACCGTGGTATCGGTTCACACAGGGAAGATCATATCATATATAAATGAAGCTGGTGTCACACCCGGTCAGACAAGCTAAATATACCCAGTGACACAATGTATGTGATGTCCAGCGAATCAGAGAATGAAGACCACGCAGGCGGGACAAGAGAACTCTCAGAGATTATTCATGCACGCGGTCACACAAATGTTTCTGCGAGTCATACGACCACACTTGAGGTAACGAGTGATGATTGGCTCACACCCGCTGGTGACTGCATTCTTGCTGTTGACGCAGATCGAGTCCCTGCTGATTTCGACACCGAATTTATCCAAGCCTGTCAACATCCGGATGCAAAGATAACCGCAACCATTACTGTCGAATCTGAGACAGCCGGAACATATACTGAGAGAATAACTGGCTCGGGGAGCCCACAGTTGAGTTTCGAGAATGATCGGAGTCACGTCGCTCGCACAAGCACGTATACCGACGACCGAACGGTGCTTATTAACAGTGATATCGCCGCTGCAGATATTGACCGTGATATGGTCGATGCGTTATCAGCGGGTGCTGACCTCACACTCCAACTATCAGTCGTCGTCCAAGCAGAGTAACTTTTCCTGACGGTGAAGAGTGCATGAATTGATGTGGATTTCAACTTGTGCGTTTCTCTGATCCTCTCAAACACATCCTCGCATTGAATATCGACAATCAACGACTGATGTATATTGTATGCGCTTCGGTGCGTTTGACCTCTCCAACTGAGTATTCCTACTTTTTATTCCAGACAGCAAGCGCAAGCAATTATATGAACCCACCCCATGGTCATATCAAAATCTTGAGGCAGTCGTTTCATAGCACCTGTACAGAACGCCAATGTAGCCTGCAATTGTTTGTCTGAGGAGATCAATAATTATAATTTATAAATCATAACTCAAAATCATATGTCGCAGAGTGTCTGAAAATCGAACTCAGGGATTGTCATCAGCCTCAGATTCAACATCAAAACTAATATTATCAGTATCGGTTTGTTCAATTTCAGTATCACCGCTGAGGACAGCACAGAGCTCATCAAGAACAGCATCTGCGCTTGCAAGATTTGTCGCAAGCGGGACATCATGAACATCACAGAGTCGAAGGAGTGCAGTAATGTCTGGCTCATGCGGTTGTGCAGTCAGTGGGTCTCTAAGGAAGATAACGCCACTACAGGTGCCACTTGCAATCTCGGAGCCAATCTGCATATCACCACCAATCGGTCCTGACTGTTTTCGTTCAATTGCGAGCCCCGTCGCCTCTTTGAGTCGTTTTCCGGTTGTTCCGGTCGCCATTAATTCAAATCGCTCAAGATCATCTCGGCGGTTGCGAGCGAACTTAATTATATCAGGCTTCTTTTCATCATGAGCAATCAATGCCAGACGCATACCGATATTGTACCACGGGGGAGTAAGAATGTTCGCGGTTTGAAACAGTAAGAATTATTTCATACTGGTGAACTCGCCTCGACCGCCTGTGTACACGCATGCGTTTGTAACTCGTCAATGACACTAACAGGACACAATCAAATATGTGGTGGATTGTCAAGGATTGATCTACTCGTAAGCAACAAGAAATAGCTCACTTCCCGGCTTGACATCCTCCTCGGTGTAAACATGGAGGAATCCTGCGCGTGCGAGTGAGCGTGAGTGTGAGTATGAGCGGTGGAGATTGCAGGGTTGCAGTCTCACCAAATCCCGACACGGGAAGAATTCCTGTGGGGTTCACAGACTGTGGCGGGTGGAGTGGAGTGGGACTGCTGGTGCCGAGAGTACCACATCTCAGCCTCTGGGACTCCTCCCCTCGAAATCCACCAACTCTCGGAGTTGGTGTTGCCCAGCAAGGGTCGAGTCAGCGTCAGCGGACTCGGAGTTACTTTCTGTCTACTCACAGCAGTCAACTCCAATCGGATTCTGTGAGAATACGCTGGCTATCGACTAGTTTCGATGATTGCTTGGTTGCTCTAGGCGGGCAGGCTGTCATCGTCGGACTGAGCGGGAATCGCTTTGTTCTCAACCTGACTCCTACTGTGTCAATATGTTGCTATCTACTTCACTAGCATTCACATTTCAGTGTGGCTGCATCAAGTGGATAGCTTCCCAACTGACGGCGCGTATCCACGGCCTCAAAACCGTGGGATTGCGCCTGCTCATATAATATATACAGAGATTGTTTTTCGACACATATTATATCAGATAACATGTAATAACAAATTGCAAACACACTGTGAGGGCAGCATGCGCGATGATTTATCGGGTGATGGAAACACAACGACGGGAGAGCAGGATTATTTACGTTGAGGACCGAATTTCGGCATCGACAAGCTCTGCGGCTTGGCTCAGAGCGCCAACTGAGCTAAGATGACCTGCGCCAACAGACGCCTTCATTGCTGTCGCCGCAGAGCCAGTGAGTACTTCAGGACCTAACTGTGCGATTGTATCATCACCAACGGTTACAATCCATCCGGGTACCTCAAATCGATACGGATCCAGACGTGGTTCAAATCCGTCAGCACCGTTCGTATCATACGCAACGAGTTGAGAAATGTTGTCCGCGACGGTGCGAGCCTCCCGGAGAGCTGCCGCGGCTGAGGCTGGGATTGGCTCACCATCAGCATCGATCCCGCGACCAGCATCGCCGACAATGAATGTCCGTGTCCCAGCGCGAAGGTCACTTTTGACCATTGGTCGACTCTTGTCCATCGCATCAGTTCCGCGAATACCACCGGTCCATACAAATACATCAGCGGTAAATGTACCAGTATTTGTCTCGACGGCATCCTCGCGTGCACGCTCAATCGTTGTCGCTGTTGAGATACTCACACCATTATTATTGAGTGCATCACGGACAGCATGCTGGAAGTTCTCAGGAAAGTTTGATGCGACAGTTGGTTGCTGTTCAACAAGCGTAATATCGGCTTGAATGCCTGTTTCGCGGGTTAATGCTGCAAGCTCACCAGCGACTTGGATGCCTGATAGCCCTGCTCCACCAACAACAATATCGACAGAGCCTCTATTCTCTGCGGAGATCGAATCATGTTGGTCCGAGTGAATCTGGACATCAGGGGTTGGTCCCTGGCGTTGTTCTGACAGATCCGTTGAGGAATCATCAGTGGTCGTGACACCTGCAGCCTCAAACAGCGCAGTGCGGATTGTTAATGCATCTGCGGTTGTATTTAATGGGAGTCCATACTCTGCGACGCCCGGAATATCATAATCGGCAGTAACCGAGCCGAGACAAATCCCAGCATAATCATATTGATGTGTCGTCCCTGTATTGAGGCGTGCTGTTTGCGTTTCAATATCAATATCATGAATGTGAGCTGTTCGGACAGTCGCACGATCAAACAGATCACTCAATGGAACTTCAATAATATCTGCAACCTGCGGACGGCGGATAACACGGTGGATCTCATGTTTAAGCAGATGTGTGTCAGATTTATCGATAACGACCAAGTCGATGTCTGAATCGAGTGATGACTCAAGCCGTTGAGCAAGCGTCACACCAGCGTATCCAGCGCCGAAAACAGTGACGTTCATACTGATGTGACGTCCTCAAGCGTCATAGACCGACCGATAGAGTGAATATTGTGTGAATGTATGGATATCCAATTGTCAGTATTCACTGCCATCATATGTCTCACTCAAGAGAATCGCATATGCACATCATACAATAATCAAAATAACGAATCACTCGCAGAGAGCACCGTTGCTGGTCCACCGACAGTCCAGACATCAGTATCAACACCAATATCGGCAATTGCAGACTCAACGGTATCTACGTGCGTGGCGGTTGTATTTACATAGACACTCGCACCGGTATCGGTTGAAAAATAAACTGGGATTGACTCACGTTCACGGAGTTCGCGAACAGTATTAAACACCGCAATTGTCTGTGGCTGCCAATAGACCCATCCAGCGGGACCGGTCATCGTCGCTGCTGTGAGTGAGAGCGAGTCATGTTCAGCTAACTCGAATATTCGGTCAAAATCACCGTCGTATAATGCATCACGCATCGCATCGATTTGATGATGGACGTGTGCCAAGCGTGCTTCGAACATATGACTCTGTGCAGCCTCGCGATGTGCTTCTTCAGTCTCCTTGTATGCTGGAACGTGCGCTGCGACTGTTCGGACTGTTGTATCAAGATCGGTCTCAATACGCTCAGCGTGACAATCGGTATCATTCATTCCGGAGTGCAATTGTGAAAACGCGCCCGTCACAGCACGAGCCGCAGATGATGATCCTCGCCGAGCGATTGTTGAGATTTCTGGGCGAGTAAGTTCCTCTCCAGCAGCGGTCACGAGTGCCATGGCTGCCGCTGCAAACCCGGATGAAGAGGATCCAAACCCAATATTTGATGGAAATGAGTTCTGCGAGACTAATCGGACGGGATCACGAATCCCGGCTCGCTCACGGACATAGTCAACAACGGCATCAATTCGTTCTGCTGCTCGCCCTTCAACGCGCTCGTCATCGATTATATACACGTCCGTAGACGCATCAGATTGGAATTCGACAGTCGTTGTTGTTGCACTCGGTGCTGTGCAAACGCTAATACTGTCATGATATGGATAGCGTTTATCGCTGTCCCGCATTCCGTGATATTTAATCAGCCCCTGTATTGGATGGGCACGTGCAGTTGCTTTCATACCAACAGGGCGGAGAGACGTGAGGTTAAACATCCCGATAACAATTATATACCGAGGAACAGATACGATTCAACCGCAGAGATAATGTATGTATACCGGTCGGACAACACAACCATGTTGTTTGTGTGATGACCCCGATACAGCCGCGCGCGTCGATATCCCGCCACGTTCAATTATGTTGATGGAGAATGCGGGATCTGTCGCTTGGCGTGATATTGTTGGAACTGTCTCGGTTCATTTCTGCGGGGATGACTGGAAGCTTATCGTTGAACTTGTGACTGAAATGAAGATGAATCCGCTTGGTCGATGCAATGTCGCCCGTGCATCATTTAATATTCGGGAGGATTTCGAAGCACTTCTTGCTGATACGAAAGACGAACCGGATCAGACAGCCCTCGAATCACGGCTGATTACGGAAGCACGTGAGACTCTCGATGCGTATGAGCGTGACCCAATGGTCGAAACACGAGATTACGTCGAGGCATGGATAACTCTCGATACGCTGAGTGAGCTTGATATCATTGATTCATCATGGCGGTTGTAAGCACTGTGCGTTTCTGTGTCGATATTCGAAACAAAACGGAACGCACAAACGAGCGTCCAACTCGATTCCGCCGGGTGTGATTTCAGAGAGACAGGGTTCAGAATGTCACCGAGTTATAAGAGGAATCTGCTTCAATTATAAATAGCAAGGAGAATACCCGTGTCTTGAGCCGCGGGATGAATCCGACAACCCCTACACACCGAAAACGGGCGAGTCCCGCCTGTCGAAAGGCGCGAACCACAAGGAAGATTCGAGAGCGTGGGAATACATCCTTGTTGACTACGAGACTCGTCCCGGCGTCACCGTCGAAAACTTACAGCAGGTCAGAGCCGTCTACGACAAGGCAAAGGGGCGATGGGAACTCTACCTTGTGTGTAAGCATGAAGTGGAGACACCCGACGCTCCCGGTAAAGAGACGGCGGGTGTTGACCTCGGTATCTGTCACTTTGCGGCAGCTGCGTACAGTACCAAACAGGCCGACCTGTACCCTGGAAATCGCTTGAATCAGGATGGCTACTACTTCCCGAAGGAAATCGCCAACTGTGATCACTCCGATGGGGAAGAAGCCACTCGACTCCATGCGAAGTGGTCAGAGCGCCGCACTCACTTCTTCCATAACCTCGCGAAACACATCGTCCAGCGATGTGCCGAGGAAGAAGTAGGTCGAATCAACAGTGGGAAACTCGCTGGTGTCCGCAAAGACGACAACGGTAACTCGAAGAACTGGGGCAAGCACGGCAACCTTGACCTGCACGGGTGGGCGTTCGACAGGTTCTCGAACATCCTCGAATACAACGCGAAGGTCGAGGGCACCGGGATCATGGAAGTGTCGGAGAGCAACACGAGCAAAACGTGTTGCGTCTGCGGTAGGAAAGACGACAATCAGCGTGTCGAGCGCGGTCTATACCCGTGTGAGGAACGCAACGATGCGTTCAACGCTGATGTAAATGGGGCCGAGAAGATCCGTCTCGACATCAACAACACAGAAAGTAACTCCGAGTCTTCGGCCAGTTTGGACGAGCATAGGAGTACCGGCTAGTTGGCACAGTCCGGAGTCTCCCTATATGAGTTGTCCAGCGGATTCCAACCGCAGGCACAGCTGGAAGGCTGCAAACCCTCAGATCCCAACCCAGCGGTGCGGCGCCGTGGGATTCCTCCGCGGTTACGCGGAGGAGGATGTCAACTGCATTCGAGTCGGTGATAGCGTCGATGATCCGATAGCGGTTTTCTTTCATACTGTGGCTCATCGGCGGATACGAAACCCATCAATTCCTTCGGGGTCAGTATATGACACAGAAACATCAGAAACGCTCGCATCAGGGCTTCCGGTATGACACCATTCGATAAGTGAATCAACCGCAGACTCAGGTCCCTCAAAGACTGCTTCAACACGACCATCATCAAGATTCCGTACCCACCCCCTGACGCCGCGTTCACGAGCTGCATCACGAGTCGATGCACGATAGTAGACTCCCTGAACGGTTCCGGAGATGAAAACGTGTGCCCGTGTTCGAGTCTCACTCATAGAAGGATTATTTCTCTCGCAATCAGATTATTCTGTCGCTCAACTGGGGTGTTGATCGTTGAATAAATATATTTTTGCTGATATATAATCACGATAATGACCACCGGAAGCGTGGTTTGAATAACTGATGCAATAATGAGTGATTAACATGGATTTGTTTGGAACCGCCGGGATTCGTGGTGATGTCACAACGACAGTCACACCATCACTAGCACTGGAGATTGGGCGTGCGCTTGGAGCGGATGCTGCAGCGGATGATGCTGATGTCGTTATTGGGCGTGATGGGCGGACAACTGGACCAGGACTTGCTGCTGCTGTTGAGTCCGGAGTGCTCGCAGCTGGCGTCGATGTTACCCGTGTGGGTGTTGTTCCAACGCCAGCGTTAGCATACGCCTCAAAAGGACAATACGGGGCAATGCTCACCGCATCACATAACCCACCAGCCGATAACGGAATCAAACTTTTCGACGGAGGGACTGAGTATACACAAACTCGTGAGGATACAATCGAGTCACGGGTCGCTGCTGAGAGCACGCCAACTTCATGGCAGACATGGGGAACAACCACTCATGAGGAGATTATCTCAGCATATCGGGATGCAGTGCAGACATACGCAAGCAGGTATGGAGAAAGGCCATCAGAACTCACAATAGCTGTCGACTGTGGAAATGGCGTTGGAGCACTTGCGACACCCCCGGTTCTTGACCGAATGGGCGCGGAGGTGATAACGCTCAATGGTAATATTGATGGACATTTCCCGGGGCGAGAGTCAAAGCCAACGGCGGCATCGCTCACAGACATACGAGCGATTGTCAAGAATGGATCGTTTGATTTCGGAATCGGACACGATGGTGATGCTGATCGTCTCGTTGTCATTGATCAAGATGGAGCGGTTGTACATGAAGACACTATCCTTGCAATCCTTGCAGCACATCTTGTTTCTGTAAGTGATGTCTCAGACCCAGTAATTGTCACAACCCCGAACGCTTCAGGTCGAATTGACGAACAGGTACAAACAGCGGGCGGTCGGGTTGAGCGCGTCCAACTGGGGTCATTACATGAAGGAATCACAGATGCTGAGATAGCAGGCGGAGATGTCGTGTTTGCGGGTGAGCCATGGAAGCATTCACACCCGGCACTCGGTGGATGGATTGATGCTGTCGCGTCCGCAGCGGTATTGACGCGATTGATCGCAGAGAAAGGACTGCCAACACTCCGAGAGCCAATTCGTGAACGTCCATATCGAAAAAAGAGCGTCGAATGTCCCGACGAGAACAAAACAGCCGTGATGGAGCATCTAAAACAAACAGCGACCGAAGAGTTCCCTGACGCAGAAATCACGACAAAGCATGGTGTCCGCGCGACATTTCCAGACAATGCATGGACGCTTATTCGACCATCAGGAACAGAGCCATACATTCGTGTGTATGCTGAGGCGACACCAGAAGCAATCGATTCACTCGTTGACGAAGTGATCACAACTGTATCGGCTGCGGTTGATTCGATTGATGATCAATCTGCGTGATCATAAAATGAGCTGAGACATTTTGAGTCCACCTGCTGTTATATCAATATTATTAATTTATGGACACTTCTTTATGTCCGGTGTCAGTGGTACTGATTGATGGATCCAGTCGAGATTGGACTGCGGATTCTCGGTGGTATTATTCTGATTGGTGTAAACGCGTACTTTGTTGCAATCGAGTTTGCGCTGACGCGAGCGAGACAATACCCTAAGTCTGAATTCGACACACCAGGACTTGAACTTGCATGGGAGATGACTAATGACCTCGAATTTTATCTCACCACCTGTCAGGTGTGGATATCAGCAACGAGTATTGCGCTGGGAATCATTGCTGAACCTGGGTTAGCAGCGTTATTCGAGCCACTGTTCGAAAATACAACACTTGCGTCAATCGGAGCTGGTTCATTGGTTGGCTTCCTCCTCATCAATTTAATTCATTTGACACACGGAGAGCAAACGCCGACATATCTCGGTGTTGAAAGCTCGAAAAAGGTGGCGCAGTATGGAGCCCGACCACTGTACTGGTTTGCGAAGATACTCGCCCCAGCAATCTGGGTTGGTGACTCAATTGCAAAGGGAACACTCGGTCTATTTGGAATCACGATGTCACAGTCATGGACGGAAACTGAGAATGAGATTATTGAAACCCGCGAAGACATGCGGAAGCAGATGGGATCAATACTTGAGGAGGGCGATATCGCAGATGAGCGTCAAAAAGAGGTCATGAATGCATTGACGATTGGTGAAAAGTCGGTAAAGGAGGTGATGATCCCCTCAGATGAAATTGTTGCATTATCGAGTGAAGCCGACCCACAATCGAATTTTGAGAAAATAATACAGCACCCACACACACGATACCCATTGGTGGATGCTGACCTGATTGATTTTCGCGGAGTCGTTTATACCCCATCGCTGATTGCCCATTATGAACAATTAATGGATGGTGAGACCACATTCGCTGAATTAGCAGCACCGACCATGACACTATCTCCTGACACCGATATGAGTGATGCGGTTGATCAATTCCAAGCCGAACGACAGGAGCTCGCACTCATTATTGAGAGTGGTGACGTTATTGGACTCGTGACTGTCACCGATATCTTTGAGGCAGTTATTGGTGATCTTGAGGATCCGCTTGATCAAGATGATCTTCAGATCGCTCGCTAACTGAACGAATAGTATCACATTGGTGCTCAGACAGACTGGCTCATATCAGTCGGTGGTACTTTGAGCAGCGTTTCTCTCTAAATCCACACCCAGACTTACACTCACATTCACACCTATTTCATCTGAAACGCCCGATCGCACGTTCCCTTTTGTTTCGAGTACCGATACTCATAGTCCCAACAGCTGTTATCGAGAAACACCATCACAGTTGAAAACACAAATTATCATATCCACTGTATTCATATGACTAAAAGTAACCATCTAAATACATGGATGGACTATCGGACGGACGCCCGAGATTCGAATACATTAGCTTTCGGGTTTCGTCCGTGTGATATCTTGAGATATGCATAAATGTCATAAATAGTCACTGTCATTGTCGGTATCAGTAATCTATAGATATCAAGGCGAGTGCCTCCGGGGCTTTGATGTTGATGTTGATGCTGATGTGACCCCAACTTCACACGATATTTGGTATTTGATTATAACAACAAAGAGTTTTGACCGCGGGCATGAGACCAACAGGTATGAGTGCTTCCCAGGAGCATGATATCGTCATTGTTGGGGCAGGGACAGCCGGATGTTATGCTGCAGCGACGGCTGCTGATGCTGGACTTGATGTTATTATTCTTGAGCGAAAGACTGCTGCAGAGGCAGGTCATATTGCCTGTGGTGACGCATTAAAAGGTGCAGATAAGTTCCCTGAAGCGATTCCAAAATCACAACTCGACTCGGCATTTACCAATACGGGTGTCGATCACGGTCGGTTTGAAATCCCACAAGAGGAGACGGTTCTTGAAATCCCCGTTCCGGGTGAACTTGCTGTGATTGACCGTCTTGAGTACGGGAAGCGACTGATCGAAGGCGCAGAGACAACTGGAACGACGTTTCAATATAATACTGTCGTTCAGGATGTGATACAGAACGATAGTGGGACTGTTGTCGGCGTGAAAGCAACAACTGACAGCGGTGTTGTCGAGTACAACGCTGATATTGTGATTGATGGAGCGGGTGCATTATCGATTCTGCAGAATAAGGCTGATTTCAGTGATACAACATTCGATACGAATGTCTCATACTCACAGTTCTGTTCAGCATATCGCGAGATTGTTGAGGTCGAAGAACCTGTCGAGTGGGACGATGCATTAGTGTTTAAACCGACTGAACGAGCGGCTGGTTATCTATGGTATTTCCCACGGACTGAAACCACAATTAATGCTGGACTTGGGTTTCAGATGAGCGAGGAACCAATGAATCTAGTTGATGATCTTGCACGCGACCTCAGAAAACGCTCAGAATTCGATAATGCGACTGTTAAGGATAAACTCGGTGCCTCTCTTCCAACCCGACGTCCTTATGATTCTGCTGTTGCTCCTGGGTTTATCGCTGCTGGTGACGCTGCCGGACATGTAAATCCGACAACAGGGGGTGGCATTGCTGGGGCAGCTTTTGCTGGGATGTATGCCGGACAGCAGGCAGTTACGGCTATTTCTGAGGGTGATGTAAGCGAGGAATCACTATGGGAATATAACGAGCGTGTGATGGGGGACTTCGGAACCCGATTTGCCGGACTAGATGTGTATAACGTGCTTTCAACCGCCATCGACGTTGATGACCTCATGGGACTGTTAGCATCACTTCCCGGTGAGAAATTAGCTGAAGCGCTATACTCAGGAACAACCTCGTTCAGTCCGCTATTGATTCTGAAGACAATCAAGAACTCATACGGTCACTGGGGGCAAATCCTGAACTTTTATCGAACAAAGAATCTTGCGGATGATCTCATGGGACAGTATGAACGGTATCCAAGTCGGCCAGAAGCACTTGATGATTGGAAGTCCGCACGTGATGATATCATGGATCAGATATACGACGTGACAGGAGCAGACGTAAAATACTGAATTACCGATGGGGTTCTCAGAGCATCAAGCAATTTGATCCAGTCCAGTCGCAACACTGGGGGTCAAATCAAAGTCCTAGGGCAGTCGCCTTGTGTTGTATGTATAGTATCTCACGATCACGGAGAATTAATCCAGCCATTTTGTCTGTATCAAGATTGATAGCTGACTCCGGATCACTCACAGAAAATTAAAATTATCAGATAACTTCGACAGAAGGTTACCCTTCGACCTCAACCGTCTCCTCAATTTTCATCTCATCAAGCTTGCCGACGATGTCGTTGAGTTTCTCATCAAGTTCATCAACGAATTCATGTGTTTGCTCGGTCGTAATCGCACCCTGACTGGATGGTTCAATGAGGTTTTCCTCTTCAAGAACACGGAGAGAGTATCGAACCTTATGATGTGGATAGCCAGTCTCATTCGACATCTTGACGATACCGATAGGCTCGCTGTCGATAACCATCCTGAGAACCTGTAAGTGACGTTCCAACATATCTACCTCTTTCTCAAGTCTATCTATCATGTCATCTGTTAACTCGTCTGGGCGAGATTTAAGTGTTGTCCTCTCGGTGGTTATATGAACAATATATTCTATATGCGACGTATATATCTTAATTGTATGGATTTCTTCCGGACAGGAATCAATAAACTTGTTATCTTGATTTGACATCCTCTCCACACTGACGAGCAAGTTTCGTCTTGAGAATGACATAACTATCATATATCAGATATTCAGTCAGACCCTGAAATATCAATGATATCTGGTGGCGTGATGTTTGATAGCCCCCCATAGCACACACTCAATTCTTTGATATCGAAACACCGACACCAACACCAACACAGACAGAAACGAACACAAACGAGATACTCGAGATATCATCGTGTTTAGAACGATAATAACAGAGCGCGAGCATTATCACTGAGGGGATGATACTAATAGAATGTGTGTACGCTGACGTTCGCATGGCGCTTATTTACGGACGTGCCACTGGTTGTTGCTGCCAATCGTGATGAGTCATATGATCGACCATCAGATCCCCCGTCTGTCATGGACGATACTCACCATCCAGCAGTATTAGCACCTCAAGACCGTCGTGCTGGTGGAACATGGATGGGATATAACGCTGCCGGTCGTTTTGTTGGACTGACAAATCGGTGGGCATCGGTATCATCGCACGCAAACGCTGATCATGACACGACTGATGATGAGCGTCGGTCTCGGGGACAACTCGTTGTCGATTTACTCACTGAGCGTGGTCCGACTAACCCGAAAACAGCTGTCGAGAATGCTGTTGATAGATACACGTACAATGGATTTAATTTGCTCATTGCTGATGTTGGATGGAGCGATGACCGTAATCCAATGGCAATTATGTTTGAGTGGGACGGCACATTGCAGACAACGCAGATTGACCCAGGGGTCCACGTCATCGTCAACGTCGGCATGGATGACACACATATGAATCCTGAAGATACGGACCGTGATGCAGCCGCTGTAACAGCACAAACAGAAAATGCCCGGCGAATCCGCAATCAATTGAGTGAGCACGCTCACACAGCAGTCACTGCTGGTGAATGGCGTTCTCAGGCTGCAGATACTCTTCGTGATCACGAGTTCGGAGTTTGTGTACATAATGAATCACAGTCATTCGGGACCGTCTCTGGGTCGTTGATCACACTACATACCGATCAAAAGGGTAGTTACTACTACGCTGATGGTCCTCCATGCACGACGATGTTCGAACGTATTGAAGCGACCCTCCAAAGCGAAAACGATTCGCCGACAGTATGATGTCAGAAGTAACCGAACGACTGGAGAAAAACTCGAAGAATAAAACACACATGTGCTTGGGTGATCCGTCAGCATTGACGCCCTCGCATGAACGCTTTCACTGTTGCACTGTTTTCACAGTTGCTGATGCTGTGATCTCTTGATCCGTCGTTCAAGATTTACTTAGGACAAATCGTGAATAAAAAAGCGTCGAACAGTTGCTCACACAGCCGTCAGTGAATAACAGTTGTTGGTAATCCGATTTTTTTATTCAGCCACAGCACTGTGTTTTTCTCGCCCGATTCGTCCTGATTCTGATTTTGATGTTGCATTGGTGGTCGGTGAGTCGGTCCTTCCCTGAGTTGTGAGACTGTTCGTCGAGGGGCTCCAGCCGCAGTTCACCGAAGCCGTTTCGGAAGTGTGAACTGACCCGCTGGATCAAGAAGTCCTCAGATACCTCAACGTCGGGCAGACCGCTTCCGAGGGACGAGCGGATGCCTGAGTAACTGTGTTCTTTGAGGAACGTCCCGAACTGACCGGCGCCGTCGCGGCTCAGCTGTTCACTATCTGGACGGTGACAACCATCCTCGGTGCCGAGGAAGCCGGACGGGGACGGGTGAAGCTTTGAGTGAGGAGAACCAACTGACTGCTGGAGAGCTGATGCAGATCATTGACATTGAAGACGACCCAGAGGGGTGAATCACCTCGCGGCTAATTCTCGGCAGGGGTTGCTGAATCGAATCGCCGCGTGTGCAACTACTAATAAAATAGCCGTGTTTCAATTGCTGTTATCCGAAACGGGAAACTCGGTGTTACTCCAGGATTGATTCTACCGAGACGAATAACTTGATGTCAAGTCAGGTGAATATCGACAGAACCAGGGAAGATGTCGCAAAACCACCGGTAATTACAGTATTTGGGCTCTATGTATTATCGAGACTGTCGGTCAGTGGTAATAACTGACATATTGACGCGACCATAGAGGATCATCTGATGTTAGCACGCGCCAGCATTAATTGGCGTTCGCCATCCACACTCTGAGCAACTCGCCCAATAAGTATCCGAGTCGTATTCGACTACACTATCACAAGATTGACACCGTATAATATCACTCATATTTGATGCTTGTGCGCAGTCAATGTGAGGGCTTCGGTCGATATCTCTTGATTTGTCCGTCAGATATCAGGACCGTATCTGCGCTCGTCAGGTTTAACAGACTTGCAACAAATATATAAAATATGAGCACTGAGCCCGCTGAGGCGGATCTTTCAGAGGATGAACTCAAAGGTCTCGAACTTATTCGAGAGACAAACGGCATTCATCAAAGTGATTTCTGGAAAGAACTTGATATTTCATCACGGAAAGGAAGTCGCATTGCAGACCGACTCGCGACGTTAGGATTTATCGAACGTGAAGAGACGGTGTACAACGGACATAACACATATCATCTCGAGCCAGCCGCTCGGGAACTTGATTTTTCAATGCTGATGGCAGGCGATATGCTCTCACCATTTATTGGCGAAGAAGAGGTCAACGCAAACAGCGATGCCTTTTCACAGTGGCTCATGAATTTAGCGTATGATGAATGATCGCTTGATGCAGTGTGGTGAGTGACATCCGATATCGCAGATAATGATCAAGGAGGTCACTCACAAGCGCACGTCAGCACTGGTGTGTGCTATCAGTCAGCCAGAATAACGTATTATCCCTATCACGGTTTCAAACGACGGAATCTGCGATCATCGGTTTAATATAATCACTGCGCATCTTTATTTGAGCGTCACAGAACTAACGGTATGACTCGTGATGTTGATAGTCGCGCTTACTCGCTGTCCGTATCCTCAGCCGGTTCAAGATCATTGTCAGCGATATAAGCTGAGATCTCATCATTCGTTAACTCACTAAATTCTTCGGTGTCAGTTGCAACCGTTGCAACGTCAACACCAGCAGCCGTAAGTTCATCATCATTCGAGATTGCAATCGTGCGTAGTGCAAGACCGACCCCCTCATCAAGGCTCAATTCATCGGTGTAATTTTCCTCAAGATGTTCTTGAAGATCACTACGGTCGGCACCAATTGAGACAGCCTTCCACTCATATGGGGTCCCGGACGGATCTGTTTCATAAAGTCGTGGAGACCCATCCTCAATACCACCAATAAGTAGTGCAACTCCAAACGGACGTGCCCCACCAACCTGTGTGTATTGTTGAATATTATCCGTAACGTTTTTTGTCAGTGTTTCAATACCAACTGGTTCGCCATATCGAAGACGATTAACCTGTGCCTGCCGACGGGCAAAATCAATAAGTTGACGAGCATCAGCAACATGACCGGCAGATGCAATCCCTACATGATCATCGGTTTTATGTATCTTCTCGACACTCGTCGGTTCCATAAGCGGCGAGCGTGAACGCTTATCAGCGGCGAGCACGATGCCGTCAGGTGTTCGAATGCCAACGCTTGCTGTTCCACGTTTAACCGCCTCACGTGCGTATTCGACTTGGTAGAGACGACCATCAGGTGAGAAGATTGTGATTCCACGGTCGTATGCCTGCTGTTGGGCTTGTCCCTGCATAGTATCACTCGAAATCGAGTCTCGTCGCCCCCGTGAACGTATCTGTGTCGCGATTGCTGTCAGCGCCTGTGTTTTTGTCTTTGTCTGTGTCAGTATCAGTGTTAGTGTTAGTGGCGTTTCTATTGCTTTGTGCAACATCAACGCATAACCCACAAATGACAGCAGGTCGCGACTTGTTCTCGAACACGACGTCGCTCTCTTCTTTATATCCGGTCCGCCCGTTAAAATACCTTTCCTCACAGGCTCGAACAGTCCCTGAGATGCCCAAAACGCGAATCCCGACAGCATGATTATCAATCTCGTCGATGCATGCAATTGCTGTGCGTGCATGAGACTCAGCACCACGACGCGTTCGAATAATTGTCTCCCCGCGACCACCTGCGAACTCAAAATTAAATACCGCAAGATCAGTCTGTGCACTTTGTGTATCACCGTAGAGATTCTGCGCTGCATACCACAGCTCACGCTGGAATGTCTCTCGGTCGATACTCGCGTGTGGCCAGGACTCAATCGCAACAGCAAGATATCGCCATCGCGGACGCAGATGTTTTGGAAGGTGTTTCATCTGAATGCGGGTATGGGCATGAGTATAAATATAAGTATTATTCTTAGTGTTAGTATCATCTTAATATCACTGATTGAGGCTCATCGATCAGTCTGGATAACACAAATTGATGAGTGAGTTATGATTACTGTTCGGCAACGAGAACACCGGCTTGCTCATGGACAAATTCGACATCGGTAATTGCAAAGCCAGCATCGGTCAATGCATCAACGAGTGTACCGACAGTCGCTGGGTCGTCAACAGATGGGTCATAAAATGGCTCCTCGGGATTTGGCGATCCAAAGAACATCACGTCACCGAGAACAAACCGACGAGGCTCAAGCGATGAGATGACCGCAATCGCATCACGTTTTTCATCATCTGAGAGGTGGTGCATCGCGAAGTTTGAGGTGATAATGTCTATATCAGTGTCAGAATCAATATTTGGTTCACGAAACCGTCCCTCAGCAAAGCTGATATTTTCAACATGTTCTACATTTGCTTTTGTTTGTGCCTGCTCAAGCATCCCGGTGCTGATATCGCGACCAATAACACGATCTGCTGTTGATGTGAGTTCAAATGCAATTGCCCCTGTACCAGTGCCAAGATCAAGGACAGTGTCGCGCGATGTCGGTGCAGCGTGAGTGACAACATCTCGTACACACATACAATATGCTGCTGAATCCTGCTCATCATCGTACGTCGATGCCGCCTCGGAGAATCGTTCGGCATGCTCATCAAGTGTCTTCTTCATATCGACCATGTTCAACTCCAGGGGCTATGAACGACTCGGAGCGTCGATGTCGGTTCCGTGTGATGATCTCATCCCACATTGCAAATCCATTATAGACCCATGTTTCGCCGAGACCGATTTCAGCACCAACCGCAGCAAGTTCTCGTGGCGTGCGAAATTCAAGATGTGACCGTGGGGTCGCACTCATAACATATGGTGCATCGTAATGAGTAATGAGACGTTTAAGCTTATTGAGACGCTTGAGATGTTTGATTCGGTGTCCACCGTCCGCTCGGATGGCAGGTCCAAGATTTAATTCAACAGCAACTTCATTTCGCACAGCAGCCTTGACTAAGACATGATTAATATCTCCCATGCGAGATTTGTCTGATCCAACAAATGGCTGAGTGAGCACGTCGACGCGTGGTTGCTCAACAGCGAACCGATTTAATTTATTTGTCCCGCCACGGATAGCCACGATTGTTCGTTTGGAACGCTCATCCCCGAGAACGCCACTTGCATGCTGTGGGTCAGCGCTGACGATTTCGACCCCATTGACGATGTCAGGCTCCGATACTGTTGAGTAAGGACCGGCAGATTGCAGCGCTGAAGCGGTTGTATCTGTGTGTGGCTGATTATCTGACTCAGGCTGTGATTCTGCGCCAGAGGTCGAATTTGTCTGCGTGCATGTATATGAGCCGGTGTTGAATTCGTTATTCAAAGCCGTGCGGATTTGATCAAAATCTGGATCAGCATCGACAGTACGGACGACGATTCCGTCATAACCGTATTGATCAGCGGTATGTGCACACCGAGTGACTGTACTATCCCCATCAGGATACACATAAACCGCTTCATACATAGTGCGATGAAGGGACTGCGTGGATATGGTAATTGCGTTTTTATATTTCGTGGTTGTCGGTTGGTAGTAATTTGATTTCCACTTTTCGAACTTGCAGCGGAACCCGCAACCGAATGCTCCAGATGTAATAACTCTGAGTGTGGGTAGAGAGAAACGCTGCTCAGAGTGTCACCGACTGATATGATGTAGAAAATGATATTCAGATACGATTCGAAAGTAGTAGACAATATTAATATCAGAGTCAGAAGAATCAGGGTTAGCGTCAGTATCGCTTAAATGAATACCTGTTGTACGATCCGCGATTGACATGTGAACTGCCCTGCCCTGCCCTACCCTACCTACTCAGTCGCTGACGTAGCTCTGATGAGGGTGGGAGTGGGGATTTCCGTTTTGACGACATGCTTTCCATCCACAACATCGGACGCACCCGACGATCTAACTCTGGGTGTTGTTGGTATCTATGAGTCGTTGGATTGCATCCGTAAGGACACGTGATGCCTTCATGACCGAACTCGCAGTGACATATTCTCGGTCGGCATGTGCGACTGCTCCAGTGTCATCAGCAAGAACACCAGGACCGAATACAACAACAGGTGCGGGAGCAAAATACGATGCCTCTGTTGCCGCGGTGAAACATCGTCGTTGAGTTGACTCTCCTGTCTGTTTTATTGTATCAATGAGTGTTGTGACAAGTTCATGATTTGGATCGGTCGCGAATGCCTCTAAGAACGGCGTCGGACGGTCTGTCAGTGTAAAGTTAATTCCAATCTCCTCAGAGACTGCTGTCATAACAGCGGTCGTCAGCTTCTCTCGAAATGCGTCAGCAGTCTCAGGAGGGACACTTCTGCGGTCAAGCACAACACGACAGGTCGCCGGGACTTGATTGGTCGCCGTTCCACCATCGATTGTTGTTGGAGTTAACGTTGGTCTCCCTAATTGGGGATGTGTGGCGTTGGGTCGACCTGCGTCGTATGTCCGGATTGCTTTGAGCGCATCTTCAACTGCTGCAATAGCATTCACACCGGTCGTTGGCGCTGCAGCGTGTGCAGCGGTTCCTGTGAGTGTCAGTGTTCCCTGAAACCGTCCCTTTGCTGCTGTGCACACGTCAAGTCCGGTTGGTTCACCAACAATGTACATGTCAGCGTCAAAATCAAGTGCAGCAGCACCAGTCGAGAGAACCTCTTCATCTGGTGTCACAGCCAGCGTGAGGGTTGCATTTGCGGGTAAGTGAGCGCTCAAAAATGCAGTGAGCATCGCTGCCAGCGGACCCTTTGCATCACATGCACCTCGACCATAGATTCGGTCGGATTCAGTCATGTCCTCAGTTGATACGTCGGCTGCTATCGACGTATCCGAATGCAATGTTGTGTCGGTTCCAGTATCTGTCTTGGGCGGAGACTGATGTGATTGGCTCTGATCTCGGTTGAGTGGGATATGTGGTGAAACAGTGTCGATATGAGTATTAAGTACAAGGTGCGTTCCGAGGGCCGACTCCGAATTGTTTGAGTTGGCGCGGGTAGGCTCAGCTATATCACGCTTATTTCCGCGGGTCGCAATCGTATTTCCAGCCGAATCAACATGTACATCGATATTATGATTTTCAAGCGTCGCGACGAGCAGCTGTCGCATTTTCTCAACACCGTCATTTGATGGGCAAGCGACTGCTTCCACGAGAAACTCAATTGGGTCAAAAGAGTGGTCGCTATCGTGTGACATTGTCTTGTAGTGAGTCTGATACTGACTTCGGGTTCTGTTCAGACCCAGGTCCCGATGATGAGTCTGAGTCTGGATCTGAGTCAGACGATCCCGGCTGTGTTGTTGAGGATGTTTTCGAATGTGTTGGTGATTCAGTAACGACGCTAAGTTCTGTCTGGAACTCACGCTCTACCGAACCAGTGAGTGTTGCTGATTGGTCGGAGACAACACTGACACGAAGTTCACCACCTGGCGGTCTAACCGTTATTGGAGTGTCTGTTTCAACAATTCCAAGTCGACGGGCAACAGCACCAACAGCCACTGCACCTGTCCCACAGGAGCGTGTTTCACTCTCAACACCGCGTTCATACGTCCGTTGTCGAAACTGAGCGGCACCGGTCAGTTCTCCAAGTGTAACATTCACACCGGCTGGAAACATGCTGGCATGTCTGATTGGAGGCGCAATATCATTCAATGAGATGGAGTCAATATCATCAACCATCGCAACAGCGTGCGGAACTCCTGTGTTCACCGCAGTGACTGAAAGTGAGCCAACCTGCTCATTAATAAGAGCGGTATCACGGTCAGTAGCGAGTGGGACCTGGCTTGGGGTAAATGCCGGCGTTCCCATTTCAATCGTAACAGTAGTGTCTGAAAGTGTTGCACGTCGGGCGCCAGCAGGGGTTTCAACTATCACCTTTGTCGCTTCTTCCCGTTCAGCCGCCCATGCAGCAGCAACCCGGGCACCATTACCACACATTGCTGCGGTTGACCCGTCTGGCTGAATGAGTTTCATCTCTACCCGTATCGGTGTGCGCTGTTGTTTAAGTGTAAGAAACAGGACGCCGTCAGCGCCGCGTCGGTCAGTCGTATCATGAGAAACGCCTGTGTCTCGATTGCAGTGGACTTTTGCGAATGCTCGACGATTCGGAATTCGGTTTGTGGCGTCGACAATAATAAAATCGTTTCCAGTTCCGTGATACTTCGTGACGTCGATCAGTGCTGAGTTATTGCTCACTGTGATTCACCACCGTGAGGCGCATCTGTTGGTGAGGACGAAGACACAGTTGGCTCAGATGCGGCTGAAGAATGAGAGACGATTGATGACAGTGCTAGTGAGTTCTTTTCTGACGATGTTTCGAGTATATCCAACTCATCACGCGTCTCACGACGACGCGCGATTGTGACTGTGTTATTGTCATAGATAACCTCTGCTGGTCGCGGTCGGGCATTGTATGTGCTTGCCATCTCATATCCATATGCTCCTGCAGTCCCGATTGCGATAATATCACCACGCGTTGGCGCTGCGATTGATCTATCTTTGGCAAATATATCAGATGATTCACATATTGGTCCAGCGATAGTCACCAGCATCGAATCTGTCGGTGGTGATGCTGAGATATTTTTGACTTCGTGATAAGCATCATACATTGCTGGACGGAGCAGTGTTGTCATTCCAGCATCAACGCCAACAACAGTTGTTTCGCGGGCGGACTTAATCGTGTTCGCACGTGTCAAAAGGACACCCGCATCAGCAACGACATACCGGCCTGGTTCAATCACCAGGGTAGCATCAACCGTCCCAAGTGCATCTCGTGTCTTCTCAGCAACAGTGTAAATATCAAGCGGTGGGTCATCCGGTCGATACGGGACGCCGAATCCCCCACCGACATCAACAAATTCGAGGGCTCCAGCGCGTTCAGTGATTGTTCGAGTAAGAGTTCCCATCCGGCGAACAAGTTCCTCATGTGCGGAAAGGTCCTCGCCGCTGATTCCACTTCCAGCGTGCGCGTGGATTCCAACAAGGTCAAATTCTGCCGCCCACTGTGTAGCCAGTTCAGGCACACGTTCATACGGAATGCCAAATTTCGCATTCGCACCGGTAGTCACCTTCTCATGATGACCGGCACCGACATTCGGATTCACGCGAATGCATAGGCGACCATCGAAGCCACGTTCTCTGAGTCGCTCGACTGTGTCGACTGCACCAACAGTAATCGTCAGTTCTTCGTGTTCCTGCCACCACTTACTGATCGCATCAAGATCACGGGCTGGAGGGTTGACAGCAGTATATTGAATTCGATTGCCATCGAATCCGGCGGTGAGTGCTGCTTTGACCTCACCAGCAGAGGCGCATTCGACATCAATCCCGGCATCACGAATCACTTTCAAGACCGCTTGCCCACTGTGTGCTTTGATTGCATACCGGATTGTTGCTGCGGGAAATGCATCAAGAAGGCGAGCGCAGTTTTGACGGACCCTGTGAGCATCAATGATATACAGCGGAGTTTCGAACTCGGAAGCAAGATTACACAAGGCATCATTATCCCACGCAGCAAGTCGCCTGATGGGGACACCAGTTTCAGTTTCAGCTCAGTCTCAGTCTCAGTCTCAGTCTCAGTGGGTACTCATTCGCGTAATGCCTCCTCACGACGTGTTTGATCACGTGTATCGGCTTCAATATCGACTGCAACAACGGCTGGTTTGTATGCTCCTGATTCAAACAGATCATGATCACCGAGTGAGGACTCAACATATCGAGTGAAAGCACGTCGGTTTGCGGGAAGTTTTCCATAGTAGACTGTCTCATCGACAAGATCATATACAGGGATTCGAGGCGATAACAACGTATTCTCGCCGATAACGGTGTTTTGACCGACATGGAAGCCAGACGTCACACGACAGCCAGCACCAAGCGCAGCGCCGGATTCAATAATTACTGGGGAGTCCTCAACTGGTTCGAGAACTCCACCAATGAGGGTATTTGCGCCGAGTTTAACATTTGAGCCAATCTGTGCACACGACCCAACAGTGTCACATGAATCAACCAACGTTCCGTTCCCAACATATGCACCAATGTTGACGAACGACGGTGACATCATGATACAATCTGAGCCGAGATGTGCACCACGACGGATAACAGTTCCATCAGGTGTATTTCGTGTTCCCCGGTCACCGAGGTCGTGACTCTCACGGAGTGGGAGGACATCATGGTATGTAACATCGCCATACTCTCGTGGACGTGTTTCTCGTAAACTGAAATTCAATAGGATTCCCTGTTTGACCCATTCGTTTACCACCCACCCCGCAGGACCAGTCGTCTCACCTGTTGGCTCGGCTGCCCGGATATCACCAGACTCAATCGCTGCTAGGAATTCATCAAGGATAGTATATATTGCTGCGTCAGCTGTTTCGGCGGTGAGTTCATCAGCACTGTATTGCTGCCAAAGATTATGAATATCAGATTCGATGCTCATTATGAATCTCCGTTATGCGTATCACTATCAGTACCAGCATCTAAGACAGCATCGAAGTCATACCGCCCCGGGGAGCGTTCAGCAATCCACACTGCTGCATCTAAGGCGCCGGCTGCAAAGATACCTCGCGACCCCGCCCGGTGTGTGAGTTCGAGAACCTCATCGCCGCCAGCCATGAGTACCTCATGTTTACCAGCGATATCACCAGCACGACGTGCATGAACGCCAATTTCCGATTCGTGACGTGGCGCGTCGCCGACACGACCGTGAACGCGTTGGGGAGACTCAGATTTATTTTGTGCGGCTTCGATCTCATCGAGTAGCGTCACTGCTGTACCTGACGGTGCGTCGCGCTTTCCGTTGTGATGCGTTTCAGTCACTTCGACATCGTATGATGGAAGCGTTGACACAACCTCGCTAACGGCTCGACGGAGTGCTGCGATGCCGCGTGAAAAGTTTGAAGCCTTGAGGATAGCGGTCGTATCAGCAAGTGAGGAGATCACTGAGCGTTGGGCATCATCATACCCGGTTGTTCCAATGACGGCTGCAGTATCGACACTCGCCGTCTTAACAGCATCGAGATACTTCATACTCGCGTCTGGCGTAGTGAAGTCAACTAAGACATCAATGCTGTGTGTCTCAAGCGCATCTTTGAGTGCTGTCTCAGATATGGATATGTCATCGTCCACAGGAGTAATTGCATCTGGTGCAGCAGGTGAGTCAGCCGCTGGATTGACCACTGCATCAGGAGTTTGTGTGATTGCAAGTACGAACGCAATCTCAGAGTGCTCATTCGCCATCGACCGAAGTTCGGTGCCCATCCGACCGCTTGCACCAGTGATAGCGAGTCGAACGCCGGGTCCGGGCTCAGGTCCGGATTCGGGTTGTGCGGGCGAATTTGAAACAGTTGTATCGACAGGATCCTCGTGTGTGTCTGTCTCTTGCTCAGACATCGATATAATTAGATGACCTCCGTCTGCCCGGCGAGTGCCATCTCACGATCAGCATCAAGATCGTCAAGGATCGATTCAAGTTTCATGCGATGTTTGTCTGATAGGTCAGTCAATGGAGGTCGAAGTGTCCCCGGACCGTACTCACGATATTCCATTGCAGCTTTCACTGGAATTGGGTTTGTTTCGATAAACAGATGCTCAAAGAGTGGAGCTAGATGATAATGAAGTGTTCGTGCACGCTCGTAATCGCCACTAACCGCTGCACCGACCATCGTAGTTGTTTGAGCAGGTTCAATATTCGCTCCAACAGAGATGACACCACTTCCACCAAGTCCACAGATTGGAAGCGTGAGGACATCGTCGCCGGAGAGGACAGAAAAAGACTCAGATCGGGTTTGTTCAATCACAGCGGATATTTGTCCAACATCTCCGCTCGCAGCTTTGTAGCCGATAATATTCCGATGTGAGGCAAGCGCAGCGACGGTCTCAGGCTCAATGTTCGTCCCTGTCCGTCCAGGGACATTGTAAACAATTTGTGGAATATCGACTGTATCGGCGATAGTTCGATAATGATCCTCAAGTCCGGCTTGTTCTGGAATGTTATAATATGGCGAGATTAACAACAACGCATCAGCACCGGCGTCAGCGGCACGCTCTGAAAGATTGAGTGCTTCCCGCGTCGAATTTGACCCTGACCCAGCAATCACAGGCACATCATCAACGGCATTGATGACTGTTTCAATCACCTCAATATGCTCATCATGGGTCATGGTTGCACTTTCACCTGTCGACCCAGCCGGAACGAGCCCGGAGACACCTGCTGTTTCGAGTCGTTGTGCATTTGCGGCGAGTATGTCGTGGTCGATACGTCCGTCTGGTGTGAATGGCGTTGTCATCGCAGGGAACACGCCAGTTAAATTAATATCTGTCATATGATATTTCTCGGTATGTGTCTGTTAATTAGTTGTTGAAGACGATACTGTGTTATACGATATGATCTCAGTAGCATGATTGTGGCGATGGCGCTGATGTACAGTGTCATATTAGCATGCCCAACGTGAGACACACATCGGAAAGATGTGTGAGTAACTCCGCCAAGGACAGAGGTGCTACGTCTGCCCAAGACTAGAAAATATGTATGAAACGCTTACGCTTGCGCTTGAGAAGAGTCCTTACTGTGCGTATATTTCGGATGAGGATTACACAGAATAAATCTACTCTCCACTTTTCAGTGCTGTTCTGATGAACGCACCGATGTCGTGGATTACAGATACTGCCACGGATCACTTTTTGACGATGAGTTGTCAGTGGTGATGCCGTGATGTCTATCACAATTAATTAGACAACTACACACTATTAAATACATTTCGTCATCGTATGAGTGCGATTCGATGCGCGAACGATCTCAGGATTCAGTGTCGGAGCTCTCCGTGATCATTGACATCCGCCAGCGTCCCAAAGCGCCGGAATCCCACGGCACTGCATCGCTCCGCTGGATTGTGATATGACGGGTTGCACTCTCCCAGCTGTGCCTGCGGTTGGAATCCGCTGGAGAACTCACACAAAAAGACCCTGGACTGTGCCAACTAATCGGGAATCCTCTGTCCACACAAAACAGGTGCAAACTCGGGGTCACGTTGATTCATGTCGAGACGGATAATTTCCGCCCTATTCAGATCAGCGTTGAGCGCCGCATCACACTCTCGTGACGAATGCCGTTTTGTTTCCGCATCACCGTACTGCGTGGATGTTATTCGTGGACGCGACGACCCTGTTGGTCGCAGTCGTTTTCCGGTAGCCGGGCAGATTCCCACGAGAATCGGATCTCCTCTTTTGATATCAAATTAAAGCCTTCAGTGAGTTTCTCCAGAACGCGCTGACTGGACTGTGAAGCCGTTTGTAGTTGATGTGAGTCTTTGACTCACCCTTCAATTCCAAGTCGTCGGGAATTTCGCCTAGTTCGTCCGACACTTGGCGGGGGTGAGAGATAGCTACGTTCCACAGTTTCGATGCACTTCGTCCGCGGTGGTCGAGCGACTCCTCTATCTGTGAGTAGGTGAGGACTTTCGCTCGGTAGGTGCGTGGATATATATCGTGGAGCTTCGTCATAACTGTTCATGTGATTTATCTAAAAGATTGGATTTGAGCGTGGAATATCCTACTGAGCGTTTGTGAACCCACCCCGGGGTCACATCAAAGCCCTGAGGCAGTCGCCTTGCCCCGCCTGTACAGCTAACCGCGCAGGGAGTGTCGGATTCATCCTGACGCTCAAGGGTCAGGTATTCTCCTTGATTACGATAACTTGTCATAGCTGGATTACCTGAGGCAGATCTCCAACTCACTCATCGGAAGTATCCGTTGGGCAGCGATTGTGAGAGCATCCAGTCCGCAGACATCATATAGACAAAATATTGACACACGTTCGACCGTAGATTAATCTATGAGCCGCATCCAAAGTGTGTATGACCGAGATTCATTCCGGCCAACGGGTTGCAGTGCTCGCAGACGCACAAAACCTCTATCATACCGCCCAGAGTTTGTATTCACAGAAGATTGACTATGGATCATTACTGAAGAAAGGCGTGTCAGGACGGGAGCTCACACGTGCAATTGCATATGTCATCCAAGCAGACGCACCTGAGGAAGAGACATTTTTTGAAGCACTTGTCGATATCGGGTTTGAACCGAAGATCAAACAGATCAAGACCTTCGGTGATGGTTCAAAAAAGGCTGATTGGGACGTTGGAATGAGTCTTGATGCAGTAACACTTGCCAACCATGTTGATACAGTTGTTCTTTGCACCGGAGACGGTGATTTCTCACGGCTTTGCTCACATCTAAGACATGAAGGGGTTCGGGTTGAGGTGATGTCGTTTCGTGAATCGACCGCTGATGAACTGATTGCTGCTGCTGATACCTTTATTGACCTTTCAGCACGACAGGAGACATTTCTGCTGTGAGTATGAGTGACGAATTAGTGACCGAGACCATCTCGGAGTTACGAACTATTGCTAACTACCAGTTTGGTGCCGGTGCTGGGATGGCACTTTTTCCCCCCGGAAGTGCAGATACGGTGACGATTCGCTGGTCAACAGGAGGGCGACCCCGGCAGGTTCTTGTATCAACTGGACGGCTTGTCTCATTTGGCACTGATGGTCGGTTTACACTTGGACTCGTTGGTGGTCGACGATTGGTACATACTCTCTCATCGCCGACTGCCCGCGTCATCGTCGGTGAGGAAAGTGATCGGTTTATTCGCGCCGGAAGAAACGTGTTCGCAAAATTTGTTCGTACTGTCGACCCGGCTATCAGACCGAAGGATGACCTCGTTGTCGTTCGATCAGATGACACCGTCTTAGGCGTCGGAAAAGCAAAATTATCAGCAGAAGGAATGCGCGACTTTGAGACTGGCATGGCTGTTTCGATCCGCGATAGTGTGGGCGAGGAGGTTGATGAGCAACCAAAGGAGAGTCCCACCGAATGATCGTCATATACTCATCAACAGTAACGGGCTTTCTTGAGAGTAGAAGGTGGGACTGGAGTTGGCGTTTCAGCGAAACGTCGGTCATACCAGTAATTGGCAATATGACCACTGTTTTTAATCACGCTCGCTCGCGCTGAGTTGACTTGGAACGCTCGGTCGCGCGTTCCGCTTCAAGTAACGAGGCTCACAGTGCCAACGAGTGATACCTGTGCAGATATACGTACGATGGGTTGATACGGCTCGGCTAAGCGGTTGGAGTTCTTACAGCTCATCATACTCTCCTCTCCCACTGGCGCGACTTTTTTGAGGGTGAGGCTGTTTTATTACGCAGTATGATTCATTCTCTCAGTCGCCTCGAGAGCCTATGTATCCACAGTCTCTAATATACTAAAGGAGCGAAATCGAACCCTGTGGCGTGACGTCTTCGGTGTCGTTATAATTCCGAACTCAATTCAATCAAAAGTAACTCAGAGACCAAGTGCCCGGATAAATGGGACACCACTTAGAAGGGCTCCAATGAGATATCCGCCGATTGCCCCTCCATTCAAAAGTGGGAGTCCGGCATGTGCTCGGTCTTTCGTCACGAGCCACATAAGAATGAATAATCCGATAAATGTCCCAATCATTGCCGTGAGTGCTGGAAGCGTCAATGCCGGGATACCGGAGATCCCAAGCGAGGGGGTCAGTTCAGTCGGAAGAAAAAACGCTGCACTCGCAACAAGAACGGTCGGCATTACAGCGTCACCGAGTCCAATGAAGAATGCATCTCGAACGTGCTGTTCTTCTGTGGAAGTCTCATCAGCGCTGTTGGTCGTGTCAACACCGCGTTCAGCCGATTCATCGGCAGTGTGTTCGCGCGTTTCAGTATCGCTTGAGGAACCATCTGTGGTTGTGTCATCTGTTGTGACTGGTGGAGTGTCCTCGCGAAGTGAATATGAGAGCGTTGTCGGGACAACAAGGACAACAGGGAGGTTCAGATCCATTACACCAGCCGCGAGATCAAGCATATGTTCAGTTCCATAGACACTAATTGCATCATATATCGCAAGAATGCTCAATAAAACAAGCGCTGGAAGAAGTCCAAAGCTAATTCCAAACAATCCGGCTGCACCTGCACCCATCAACACACCTGCAGCATCAATAACATACCACTCAGGATACACAATCAGAAGCACCGCCAATCCGACAGCAGGGATAACTGCCAGCAGCGGCGAGAAGAAAACTGAAAACACATACCATGCGAGTGATCCGGCTGCAAGAGTGACAAATGCTTTGACAAGCCACTGCAATTCATATTTGAACGCAGCAAGCATCACCGCTGTTGCGACAAGAATTGCCCCGATGTATACAAGACTGTTTGTTGGATTTGTCGGGTCTTCAACCGTCTGATACCCCTGTTCGTAAAATGTCGGGACGAGTGCAAGTGCACCAAGTTGAACAAAGAAAAAAAGTACCGCGGTAAAGCCAACACCGAAGGCAACGCGTCTATGCATGTGGTTACTTTTCGGTCATAATGTATCCGAGTTGTGTTTCGTGGTTTGATCGGCAAGAAATGATACGATTACGGTGTCATCTGGCGTATATTTTTTCTCCGAGCAGAGCTGCAGGCGAGTGGGTTTCGGCCGGGGTAATCGCGATATATGGCTGGGAGGTCGGACCGAACACATCAACAACTCGACCAACAGTCGAAAGCGATTCATCAATTGCTTCTGCACCGATTGAGGGGGGCTCGTGCATGTTATCCTCACACCGGGCAATTAACAAATGCTGGACATGCTGTGTTATTGTGCCAAGACGTTGCATAGGTATGTCACTCTCGAAGAAGATGGATGTAAGCAGCGACTGCTTGGACAAGGTCATTTTTACTTGAATCATCAGCACCTTTGACGATAACACGTCCGTTTGCTCCCCATTCACGAGGATGTGCAACATCATGTTCGATAACGGCATCATAACCAATCTGTTGGACAGCCTCTGCAATCTCATCAACCTCTGGATCCTCGATAGCATCCCGAAGTGAGACTCGACGACCATCAGATCGAGTGAGTGACGCGTCAAGATAGCGTGGCCAGATAACGTTCTCAACAGTCATGAACGAAGGACTACGGTGTGGCTATAATATACTGTCGACTGACGAGTATCGATAAAGCCACTATGATATTGATTTCAACCATACATATAATCTGTGCGCGCCTCAAGAGGGCTGATACAGCAATCACAGTCACCGTGCTGTGAGCAGAATGGAAAGTATCCGAGATGATCCACGAGTCGAATCAACAGAGAGGGTCCGGTCAATTCATAACCCCGGGATCATCTCACTGGCTCTCTCCCGGAGATTCTCGTATCAGAAAAGATCCACTGGCAGTAGACCGCGAGTGCTCTCTGTTCTAGTTTCAGGACCGGACTGCGTGGCATCTACAACGGCAAGCAGGGCGAGTGCCTCGGGGCTTGCCCCCGAGGTACTTCACGTCTTCAGACACATAGAGTGAAAGCAGATAGAGGATATTATTCAGGTTCGAATCCAGTATAACTAGTTACATTCGGTGTCAACCGCGCCGGTATGAGCGTTCGTCTCGGTTTCGTGATGAGTGTGGTGATAAAAATACACAAGCGCATCCCCCGAATCAGATTCAACCGGGTCAAAGCAGACGCGTTGGTAGCGGTCATTCTCAATAAGATTCACCATGAGTCCAGCATCATGTGCTGAGACGGAATCATATGCGTCATCACAGACTGGACACCGGTTTGGAGCGTCGTCTGGGACGCACATCATTTACCTTCACATTAGTATTCACGTAGTTATGTCATTCGACCTGAGTCGGTTCAAGCGTGAATCACGACCCCAAGTATGGAGTTCAGACCCAGCGGGATTTCGATATCATCAGCATCTATCAGTAATACGTTTAAGTGTAATTGGACATCCGCCCATCTGAGGACGCTGGAACCCCACGCACCGCATCGCTCCGCTGGATTGGGATACGATGTTTACACTCGAAGTCGCGCATACGGTTGGAATCCGTTGGGCGAATCATGAACAGAGAGTTTTGACTATGCCAACCGGGAACCCTCTCTTTGTTCGAACTGGACATAGATTCGAAGATGCTGTGGGTCATATTGAGACGGATACGTTCCGTCCATTGATATCCACGTTAAATGGAGCGTTGCACTCGTGACACACGAACAAACCGCGTTTGATGTACTAATTTTTATTTTCTGTGCTGTACGTCGAACATGTGTTGTTGGTGTCGCGCTCAGACATCTCTGTCCTACACGGGTCTCGAAAGATGGAATTCCGGATAGGCAGTTGATAGTGAACTGTCGGAAGATTAAATATGAGTTCTTGATTCAACTCAGGGTCAAACGATCAGGATGTCGAACGTCAAACGTCTCAGATCGACGTTGCAGCACATTTCTTAGGCATCTGGACGATGCCGAGTACCTTCGCGCGGAAGAATAAACACGGGTTGAGCAGCTTAGACGCCGGCTGATTCTCGACAATCGTTCCTGGATAGAATCATCGCGTCTTCAATTAACAGCTGTTGTGACTGTGATTTCTGTCTCCGAAGTTGCAGCGGAATGCGCGACCGGGCATTCCAGGTGAAATCAGTCTGCGCGTGGGTTCGAATATAAACACTGATTATATTACCACCGGCTGATAACCTAACAGGAGAATTGTCATTTGTCAGCTACCCACGAGTGAAGTCGTGGGCTTGTGAGTAGGACTCCCGAGTTTCGCGCTCCCACACGAAAACCCCACGTCCCAGAGTTTCTCATCAGGGGCTTTCTCAGGAGTCTTCAACACGGGAGTCGGAGGGACTCGTTCGGTGTCGCCTGACTCCGGGGCTGGCTGACAGACAGCCCGTCCCACCGACCACTTCTGGGGCCTGTGGGACGTGTTTCCAGTTAAGTGACAACCCGGAGTCAAATCAGGCTGACGCGCTATTATCGCTGTGAAAGCATGGAGGACTGGATTAGCGGTGTACCGATGTGTCAGCGGGAGATGTGGAGGGAACAAATAACAGACACACTGATGAGCAGCCGTTGTCAGCGATTGACATCGACTTCAGGAGCCTGATCGGCATCAGACTGCATGTTTGTTCGTGCTTCAGATTCCGATCGAGAAGCTGTGTCTGCGGCATCACTTGTAGTATCACCATCGGTCGAGAACTCAACAGATGCACCAAGTATTTCAGCAAGAGATGTCGTTGCTTGTCTTAGTTCATCAATTTGTTGTTGCTGCTGTTCTAACTGTGAGATAACCTCCTCTAATGATGATTCAAGAGTTTGAAGATCTGAGCGAAGTCCTGGTGGAACATCCTCTGTGAGTCGGGCAATCGTCTCGCGCATATCAGCCACGGTCTCTGCTGAAGCAAGGTCATATTCACCGGGGTTTGTAAGCATCTGTCGATGAGAGAGGATAGCCTCAGAGACACTTTCACTCCCATCTGGAAGTCGAATCGACAGTGGCTCTGCCGTCGAGGCGCTTGTGTCAACAATATTATTTACCTGATCACGGTTTGTGCGCTCGCTGTCATCGGGTGATGCGGCACTGTGATTTGAGTCCATATCTGGCGGATTTCGTGCGTGTCCTAATAAACTCTCGTCAGACAATAATAAATTATCCGATATAATTGGGACAGACAGATGATTCTTCCGACATCAGATTAATAGATCAGCAATCGGAACTGGGCGGGTCCCTGTCGTCGGTGGGTATGGCGACGAACAGGGCTCAGCTGGCGCGTTCCGCCCGTCAGGAGGAAATATGATGATGAATATATATCTTGTGTGCGCTCACATGCGTTGAAAATACTGGATTGCATCTATCATCGGCTAAGTTTCTTCCTTGAGAATAACCAGGGCGGTGACGTAACCAAAGAAGCAAAAACACAACCCCGAATACGTGGGGCTCGTGCACGCAATATTATTGAATCGTTGCCTCCGGACGCTGCCGTCTTGCGGGCATGCGATCTCATAGACTTGTTTCAGTCGCTTAAAATATAATGGTTGGATAAATTCGGAGCGCAGAATAATTGAAAGGCAGGCAAAACAGAGATAAAAACTCTATCTATTCAATCATTCCCATCGATGTCTGACAGTTGGCACAGTCTGATAGCGCAGAAGTCTTCAAACAACTAATATGAATAATGGACAACCTGGCGAGTTCACCAACTGGATAGCAAGTATATCCAGTGCCACCAAGTATACTCAGACAGTATCAGAGATATGTCCCTTGCAGACCGCGTCCGTGACCGCGTATCAGCAGTTGGTCAAGGATTCGACGGTGCGACTGATTTACTCACAATGCAATGGCGCGATGTCTTGTTCGCGCACTGGCGTGTTGACCCTGGGATTGTTGAGCAACAACTGCCACCAGGAGTCACTGTTGCAACCCACAACGGCGACGCGTTCCTTGGTATCGTCCCATTTGAGATGGCTGATATCAGACCTCGTGGATCGCCCATCGGTCGGTCATTTCCTGAGTTGAATTTACGGACGTACGTCCGCCAACCAGGTTCACAAACACGCGGTGTGTACTTTTTTAATCTTGATGCTGATGACACAATCGGCGTTGAGATTGCGCGGCGAGGGTTCAAATTACCGTATTATCATGCCACGATGGAACTAACGCGTGATTCTGTCGATAAAAGTGAGCATGACACGATTCATATTACAAGCAAACGGACCCAAGATAATGCAGCACCAGCACACTTCGAGGCAACGTATGGACCGGTTGAGGGGGCAAATTACATCGAACCAACTCCAGGATCATTGACTGCATTTCTCACAGAAAACTATCAGTTCTACACGGATGGGCGAACACTCTATCGCGGAACAATCCGTCACTCGTCTTGGAAGGTAGCAGAGGGTCATCTCACAATTAAAGAGAATACATTATTCACCGCAAATGGATTTGAACCACCGAGTGAAGGTCCAATTGTTCATTATGCATCAGATATTGACGTAACAGCAGGGTGGATCCAATCAGTCGGTGATCAATCAACAGAGTGAACACTTCCAGAGTTATATTCGTCGTATTCTCACGCTATCTCTTCAGTGTAAATATAACGGGAAGTCTCTCCGGAAATAGCCAGGACTTCTGATTTACTCACTCTCTCCCGCGTCTGCGTCAGTCTTTGCGTGTCGGCGATGAATATGAGTCAATAAACAGCATATACAAGTTATCAATAATTTGACTTACAGTGATTGACTAGGCTCACAAGGGAATATCACGACTGCATCGATAAGAAAAATACCGTTCATCGCGCATGAGTTGTCAGCATGGTAGTTGATCTAATACTGATAATCATTCATACTGTGGCAGGGACAGTGTGGATTGGAAGTGTCGCATTTATGACCGTCGCTGTGCTTCCCACTGCCGCGACGGGTGACATCGATGCGACTCCACTGGAACGGATTGTTGGACGGTTGATGACGCTCTCTCGGAGCGGGACAGTCCTGACGATTCTCACCGGTGGCTATCTCGCTGGGACAACATATACAACTGAAACATTGATCAATACTGTTGATGGTAATCTTGTACTCACAGCACTACTGATGTGGCTCATACTTGCTGTGTCCGTTGAAATTGGTCGTCGAAGGCTTGTGAGTGGACTTCGAGCAAAACGTGTTCGCGCACCCGTTGCTGCGTCTCGTCGAAGCTTTCAGATAGCCACCGGAGTGAGTATGCTATTGCTCGTGAACATTGGACTGCTTACAGCGAATACGGTTATATGATGATCTCTAAGTATCCACAGAATACGAGAAGAGACTAAGTATCGCCGTGATGAAATGAATCACCCAACATTAGATGATGAAGAGGTAAACAGTGAGAAGTATATATCTACATGAAGAGATATGTTGGCAAAAATATAATATTTTCGATATTTTATTATCATAATAAGATAAATCAGCAGTTGAGGATGTCTGTGACACCATCAATGCTTGAAATGGCAAGACAGACTACAAAACAAACTCGTCGTCGGATCACAGACGAGGGTGATGCATTTTCCACGTTTCGGTTCACTCTACAGGCAGGCGGTGCAAATCAGTGTTTAAACGATACAGACACAGACGCAGACACAGCCCAGATTGACATTATTCATGATAGTAGGTACTCTCGATCAGAACATTTCTGTCGGGATACCCCTAGTTTATCTGATGAGGTCGATCAACAGACGGAGTTTTTCTCTCCAGGGGTGATTACTCAATCGCAGGCGCAATCAATCGAAACAGTGGATGATGTTTGTGATTTATATGATAATACGGTCCTTTCGACTCCGCATGCGGACATGACCGCGATGTCGGTTCCGATGCATCTCACCGCAGAATTTGGTCCAGCAGTGGCACAGTCACTATTACTTAACGCTTCGCTCACTTCAACTATCCGCAGTCGAGTTATCGCTGCCTCAATGGTCTCGATTGCTAATCGGCAGGCATGGAAAAGCCGTCTTGACGCCGAAATCAAAGCCATCGACTCAGCAGGTGCAATCGTCGATGAAATTCTTGCAATTCTTATTCGTATCCGTGAGACGGTCCCAGGGACTCGGTCATCTGCTGGTTGTCGACAGACATGTCAGCATATCAACTTTTTGATGTCCCAGGTTGATGATGCTATTACGAGTAGACAGGTGGTTATTGAACAACACTGTCGTATACTTGGATCAACACATGGCATGGTATCAGAGACATTGTATCGAGACTGCTCACATACGCGACCGGTGTTTCAAGCGCTGGCAACAACCAAGCAAATGCTTCAACGAACACGAACAAAGATAGCGAAGACTGAGCAGACAGCACGGTCGTAATATTCTTTATGATTATAGCGATGCGCAATTGATGATATGCGTCTAGAGTAACAACTCAGACGGGACGATATTTATGCTGTCATCTCTTATATGCGGGAAACATCCATGCGTGTGTACCGACCGCTGATTGGCATCACTATCGTTTTTTCTCAATGAACCAACTTAACCCCCGGATTCGGTTTTTGTGGATTGGTCGTGCTATCGCAATTGCAGCATTACTCAGTGGGATTACTGCTGGCGCACGATGGTTATTGAATCTCTCTGTGATACCTATTTGGGCACCAGGAGTGACATTCGTTGTCGTTGGTGGTCTTGGCATCATACTTGCGGTTGCTCGATATCGAATTTGGCGATATGAAATCAGGGCGGATTCGATTTATCTCGAACGAGGTGTTCTCACACGTGTTCGAACGGTTGTCCCATTCGTTCGGATTCAACACGTCGATACTGCGCGATCACCGATTGAACGTTTTAGTGGGTTAGCAAGTACTGTTGTGTATACCGCTGGATCGCGAGGGGCTGACGTTGCTGTTCCTGGTCTCAGTCAAACGAACGCAAATGAACTTCGCGAACGTCTTCGAGAATTAGCAATCCAATCAGAAAGCGAGGACGCGGTGTAGTGATGACCCAGATACGGACACTCTCACCACTATCAATTCCGTATCGTGTCCTCCAGCGCAGTGGGAGTATAGCGTTTGCACTTGTGTTCGTGCTAACTGGTCAAGGAGACCTCCCTGAACTTCCTGTGATTGGAGTTGTAGATTCAACTGTCATTGGTGCGATTGCAATCACAATTGCGCTTATCCTTGTCGGATATGAGACTGCGTATGTCAGGCGATTTCAATATAAGTTGACTACTGATAGTCTTGATATCGACTCAGGGGTTCTTTCTCGTCGAAATCGTGAGATACCGCTTCGTCGGATTCAGAACGTTGATATTTCTCGAAATATTATTCAACGAGGTCTCAATATTGCTGTTGTTTCATTTGAAACAGCAGGCGGTGAGTCTACAGAGGCGACCCTGCGGTTTGTCTCGGCCGAAGAGGCAAAACGGCTACAGCGTGAGGTCGGACGGCGAAAGCATGATGAGAGTGACAGACGCACGACAAATGCAACGGACACAGAAGAGAGCGAACCAACTGACGTCGAGGATAAACCGAGCGGTGCTTCAACAGATCATACAGTTGAGAAATTATTCGTGCTCGACGACAATGAATTAGCACTTGTTGGGTTCTTTTCAATTGATCTTCGGGTTCCCGGATTGCTTGTTGCTGGGCTTTCAACATTTGGTCCCATCGTGACAAATCTCGTCCCAGCCGCGAGTCCACTCAGGTCACTGCTGACACTCATTGGCGGACCGTCAGTGCTAACTGGTGGTGTGAGTGCTCTGTTGGCACTTCTGCCGGTCCTTCTTGGGGTTGTTCTTCTTTCGTGGCTCGTGGGTGCAGCCTCAGCCGTGACATCATATTATGGATTCCGGCTCACTGAAACGAGGGGAGAATTGCGGTATGAACGAGGACTTTTCCAGCGGTATGATGGTTCGATTCCGTTTGAGAAAATCCAGACATTGACAATTGAGGATGACCCACTCAAGCGGTACTTTGGATACGCAACGCTATATGTAGAGACAGCAGGGTATGCACCTGGGCAAAGTGGCAGTGGAGGTCGCGGCTCAGAGGTCGCAGTCCCGCTTGCTCAGCGGGATCGGATAGATGAACTGATTACACGCATCGAACCCGTTGACACAATTGAGTTACAGCGCCCACCGAAGCGCGCACGACGACGATATCTCGTTCGGGCTGGACTCATCGTCGGCGCAGTGATTACTGGATTGTTTGTAATTAGTACTCTTACATCAATTGCGTTCCCATGGTGGGTTGCGGTTGGCTTGCTCCCGGTTGGAGGGGTCATCGCCATTGCACTGTGGCGTCATCGGGGACACTGGATCAGTGAGGACCACTTTGTGACGCGAAATGGCGTGTTTACACGAGAGACTCGGATTGTGCCATTATACCGGATTCAGACTGTCATCGATACACGGACCATCTTTCAGCGACGACTCGGACTCGCAACTATTACAGCTGATACTGCTGGGTCACGATCACTTGGTGGGAGTGATGCGCAGGCGGTCGATATCAGTGCGCAACGTGCAACGACACTTCGGACAGAACTCGAAACACGTCTTCAGCGAGCAATCCACAGCCGACAGGATCGGATAGAAACACTCTCTATCGGTGGCATGTCATCATCAGGATCAAACTCAGACTCAAACTCAAACTCAGAGTCAGGGTCAGAGACAACTGCGAGCAATGAACCTGAGATGGTCACAACTGAGGATAACACTGAGATATCGACAAATCAGGTGGAGACAAAGAATGACACGACTGCGGGCGATGCTGGTCATCTAGAAAAGGATCATAATCGTGATGACAATGGTGACGATGATGGCAATAATGATGACACCGAAGAGACACAGAGGGGTGAGGATGAAACCGACGACGCCGTTGAATCCGAGAGCATGTCGACTGAGGAAACTAACTAAATTCCACTTGTCTAAATTGACTCTCAGTGTGCCAGTTCATCGAAAAGAGCGATGAACGCATCAGCCGGATCAGTCTCTCAGATAAAAAAGATGGAACGGAAGATGAAGCTGAGGACTTGACATCCTCCTCGGCCTGAAGGCGGGAGGAATCCCACGGCACCGCACCGCTGCGTTGAGTTGGGGAATTTCAGGTTGACAGACTCCCAAGCCACCACACCGTTCGAATCGGTGTGGGGCCGGTCGATGGGTAGTCTCTTGGGAGTGCCAAACCCCCGGTACTCCTCTCGTTTGTCAGAGTCGGACGCCCACGCCCAGAGTTGTTTTTGCCTCGGGGCCTCCGACACCGACAGACTTCAGCGGACACGGACTCGGAGTTACTTTCATTGCGAGCTTCGCCCGGTGTTTGTTGTTTGCACAGAGGGCACACCCTGGTTCCAGCGTGGGCGGACACTCACACTTACACTCGAACCGCCAGTTTCGGGCGCTCGGCGACACTGGGGTCGTAACCACTGCGCCAACATTAACATTCACATATGCGCTGTTTTCGGACACAAATGTGTGGAATTACCACTGTGACGGCGCGTATCCACAGCCTCAGTGGGATTGCGCCTGCTCCGCGTATAAGCACTCACCAGACCACGAAACTGCGAATATCTCGAGTGGGAAGGCAAGCCGTGTGGTGGACGACCTCAGAATCCAAATCCAAATTTGGATCTAAATCGAAGCTCAAAGATACTTCGTTTAGTTTTTCTGTTGATTGAGACGAATATAGAAAACAGCTCACTCAATGTATGATTGGTCATCTGCGTGGTGCAGGAAGTATTCCTCTGTCTGCCGTGAAGCATGGTTATCAATTGTTTGTGCTGTGATTGTCGTGATTCGAAATTGAAGCAGAACGCCGAAGATGGCATTTCAACTCAGATAGGTGTAATTTCGGAGAGGAACAGTAGTCATCTTCCCAGTTATTGTTATGATGAGGAAGACGAAGAGGGGTCGCGCATGCGAGCGGTTTCAATTTCCTGTTTAAACAGTTCTGCTGTTTCTGTGATTGACTCAAAATCACCGGCGACAATCGCATCCGTATCCATCAGTGCACTTCCAGCACCGACGACTGCCGCACCAGCATCAATATAGTCTGCAACGTTATTCACACCGATTCCTCCCGTCGGCATTAATGGCAGCTGTGGGAGTGGTCCAGCAATACTTGAAAGATGCGTTGGTCCAACTGTTGCTGCTGGAAATATCTTGAGAAGATCCGCACCAGCCTCGTATGCATTCAGTGCCTCTGTCGGGGTGAGGATACCTGGTGCAACGAACGTTCCTCTTCGATTACATATTGCTACAATATCAGGATCAAAGGTCGGTCCAACAACGAATTCAGCACCGCTTGTTATCATATCGTTGGCTGTCGGCACGTCAAGCACAGTGCCAGCCCCGACAATCGCCTCTGAATCGCGGAACGATGCACGGACCTCACTGATAAGGGTGGCTGCATTAGCATTGTCAGCGGTTATCTCATATGCAGTCACACCACCGTCATGAAGCGCTGTTGCAACGTCAATAATCGTATCCGCATCAGCACCTCGCATAACAGCAACAACACCGCTGTCTCTCAGTCGATCAAACGCGCTTGATATATTATGAGTCATCTCGTTCAATCAATATTGATTTCGGAGTTGTACTGAATGTTGCCCCAGTTGAGTCATATCGACTTCGAGTCGAGTCGAGTAGTGGGGACAGGCCAGTGTCAATCAGTCTGTGGGACGGCTCTCGTACCGGCAAGGAATGCGACAATCGCAACAGCCGCCACAACACCGAGATTAAACAGTGGGGTTGTTGTTGCTTCTAGATATGTCACTGCTCGAATCCCTCGGGCAACATATGTGAGTGGTGACAACTCTAAGACAGGGCGGAACCAGACCGGGAGGAGCGACGGGGTCACAAATGTCTCAGAGAGGAATAACAATGGAAGTGCAATCGCGTTTGACGCAGCAATGACCCCATCCTGAGAATCTGCAACACGACCAATAATCGCCCCGACCCCACAGAATAAGATAACGCCAAGAATAATGAATGGGATGATAAACAATATTGTCATATTCAATGGAAGTGTCGTGTTGGTTACAAACACCGATAAGATCAATAACAATCCAGCAGCGATGCCGATAACGACCACATTGACAAGTGATTGTGCAAGGAGCCATTCACCACGAGATAATGGTGTCGTTGCAAGCTTTTCAAAACGGCTTCCACTGCGGTATCGGGCGACAGTACTCCCGACGCGCGATAATGGGGTAAATAACACTACGACAGAGAGATATCCAGCAGTATAATACGCCTGAGGTTCAGCAAAAAGACCACCACCTGTTGGTTGTGTTTGCACCAGTGCACCGAAGATAACCACGATGATTGCTGGAAAAAAGAACGTAAAAAACACCGCTGTTCGTCGGCGGAGGAACGCATGCCATGCTGCGGTAAATTCAGCACGAATCCGGCTCCGGCGAGTCATTGATTAGACCCCTTTGTGGTTGCTGTCGTGACGGTCTCTGATAGATCATCGTCATCAGTATGAATATCACCACCAAGGGGACCAACATCTCTCTGTGAGTCTGGCTTCTCGATAATTTCGTCAGCACCGAACATCTCACCGGACAATTCGAGATACACATCCTCAAGATTGGGTTGTTTCCACGTGAGTGATTCAACAGTTACGGTGGTCATATCAACCGCATCAATCACCTCACCGATATCGCGTGGACCAACAGCCTCAACGACCGTGCGAGTACCAGATGCTTTCGTCTGCACATCGAATGGAAGTGATGAAAATGCTGCTGAGTCAAGCGCAGTCTCAGTTTCGATTATGAGCTTATTATCCCCGGCATGACTCTCAATCAGCGACTGAGGGTTACCAACCGTCAGTAATTTTCCATCGTTTAGAAATCCCACACGGTCGGCGAGTCGTTCGACTTCCGTCATTGAATGGCTTGTTAGAAAGACAGTTGTCCCACCGGCGGCGAGTGTTTCAAGAAGCGTCCACAGGGAGCGACGACCTGCGGGATCGATACCAGTCGTTGGTTCATCCAAAAACAGAACTGCAGGATCATTGATTAATGCGATGGCGACACAAACACGTCGTTGTTGTCCACCTGAGAGTGTTTCATACCATTGTGTTGTTGGGTCATCGCTGAGACCGACATCAGCAAGGACGCTCGCAGGGTCACGGGGATTATCATATAGTCCTGCATAATACTCGATGAGTTCGTGCGCTGTCAGCCGACCTGGAGGTGTAAATGACTGAGGGAGAACACCGATTTGTGACTTATCGAGCTCACTGGGAGTGACTCCAAGAATTGACAACTGTCCCCTCACCGTTGTCGTTCCAGTCAGTGCACGAACAAGTGTTGTCTTCCCAGCGCCATTTGGTCCGACCAGTCCAAACATCTCCCCTTGATCAACTGAAAGTGAAACACCATCGAGTGCTGTTACGTCGCCGTATGATTTATACACATTCTCGGCGGCGAGTGCCGCTGTCATATACCTTTATTCACAAGATGATATGGTAAACAGTTCGAATCACATGAGTCGCCGGATAACAATACCAGCTCAACTCGGCTCAACACAGCGTAGCTTTGCCGTTGTCTCAGATTGAGAATTGATTCCGACAAGACAGTCGACAAGCCTGTGATATCTCTATCAGAATCACACTGACAACAGGAGTAATTGGAGAGCCAAGCTTATCCGAAGTCCACCCTATTATTATGTATGGATATCAATATTGTGGCGGGCCAGGGAGCACAACTCCCGATCCAGGCTGGGATTGGTCTTGGCACGTCCCTTGTCGGGTTGCTTGGGTTGTTCCTTGCAATCGTCACTGTTTATCAGATGGTTGAGATTGTTGATGCATACGAAAAGGAAGCATTGACTGTCTTTGGTGAGTTCCGTCACCTACTTGAACCGGGAATTAGCTTTATTCCACCGTTCGTCTCACGGACGTATGCATTTGATATGCGAACACAGACACTGGACGTTCCGCGACAAGAAGCTATCACGCGGGACAATTCGCCGGTCACTGCTGACGCTGTTGTATATATCAAGGTCATGGATGCAAAGAAGGCTTTTCTTGAAGTTGATGATTATAAAAAAGCCGTTTCAAATCTCGCGCAAACAACTCTCCGAGCAGTGCTTGGCGACATGGAGCTTGATGATACGCTGAATAAGCGGCAGGAAATCAATGCGAAAATCCGTGAGGAGCTTGATGAGCCAACAGATGAGTGGGGAATTCGGGTTGAATCCGTCGAAGTAAGAGAAGTCAATCCGTCAAAAGAGGTTCAACAAGCAATGGAGCAACAGACCTCTGCAGAGCGCCGACGTCGTGCAATGATTCTGGAAGCACAAGGAGAACGTCGATCAGCGGTTGAACAGGCAGAGGGTGAAAAGCAATCGAATATTGTCCGTGCACAGGGTGAAAAGCAAAGTCAGATTCTTGAAGCGCAGGGAGATGCGATATCGACGGTGCTGCGGGCAAAGTCCTCAGAATCGATGGGTGAACGTGCTGTTATCGAACGTGGGATGGAGACGCTCGAATCAATTGGTGAGGGTGAATCGACGACGTTCGTCCTCCCGCAAGAATTGACCAGTCTGCTTGGTCGGTATGGTCGACAGTTGACTAACTCAGACGTTCAAGAAGAAGCTGGACTTGAGAGTCTTGATTTCGATGATGAGACACGTGAGTTGCTTGGACTTGATGACATCGAGAAGATTCTCGGGCAGATTGACGAGGCTGCAGAGATGGACCTAGAGGAATTAGAACAGGAAGCCGAAGCAATCAAAGCCGGCGAACCGGGGAATATCAAGGATGCAGATCAGATTACTGCTGAAAAAACTGAAGAGATGCAGGATGGCGAGACAGAGCGCGCCGTTGAGACCGAGCGCGAGTAGGTGAGCAAGATATCGGTTACATCGATCATTGCAATTGAGTCCATGATGGCTTAGAACGGACAGTGAGGACACAGCAGCTTTCTTTATGCCTGATTACATTTTTAGTACCAGAATGAATGGCATTGTGACTCAATGTATCAATGACCTGCAGACTAATTGAAATTTATACCAATGGGAAATCGCGATATCGACGAAGATAAACGGGCGACACTGCGACGGTTCGCGACGATTGGTGCCGCGTCACCACTTGCAGCACTCGGTGGAGGAAAATTAAAATCAAGAGCGGACACGACAGATGAAGAAGGTGCACAGAGCCGGAAAGGAGAACACGAACAGACAGAGACTTCTGTGGGGACAGAGAAACGTAGTGAGGTCCGTGAGGCAATCGTTGGCTATGTTGGTTCAGCGCCCGGAGTGCACTTCTCGAAGGTCCGTGATGAACTACAACTTGGGACCGGTGAGACGCAATATCACCTCCGCCGACTTGTCGACGGTGAGAAACTCACCGTTCATCGCGATGGCGATTATAAGCGATTCTTTCTCAACGGGCAATTTAGCACATTTGAGCAGGTGGCACTTGGATTTCTTCGCCGGGCGACCCCACGAGGAATACTGATCGAGCTTCTAAAAGACCCGACAGCAACTGGTGCTGACCTTGCCGCAGTTCTTGATGTCTCACAAGCGACAATAAGTACATATAGCTCAAAGCTTGTCGATGCTGGACTCATCTCTCGCAGTGACGGGGATACTGTCAGACAACCTGAAATAATCCTTAGATTGATACTCAGATATGCAGATTCGCTCGGAGCAGATGCAGTCACACTCGCCGATGAGGCGGACGAATTGATTCAGTACAGTCCATAGTTGTACTCATAACGCATGACGCGTGATTCGTGATTCGTGAGATACCGATTTGTGCGTTGTTAATGTGTTTTCAGCGACGATCGGGTTCAAGGATGACTTTCCATGTCGTTCCCGACGAATACCCCCACTTTTCAATAGTTATGATAGTAGTCTCATCAATAATCGCAGGCATATTCGCGCCCACTTCTTTTGCTGAGAGACCAAGCTCAGCAGCAATCAGTCGAGATTTGAAATATGTTTGCTGATCAGCCTGTTCTATAAGATACTCAAGGATTTGTTGCTGCTTCTTGCTCAAGGTCGTTGACTCACTGTGACACTTAGTCGTCGCCGCATGCACATCCGCGTCTATCCCTGGCTCTGAGTTCGATTCTGACTGTGTTTCAGTTTCAGTTTCAGTTTCTGTTTTCGTTATTGTATTCATATATATGATAATACGTTGGATGCTGTATGAGCAGTTTGGTACAGACGTTTAATCCACCGCCGTCTGTCGATTAAGTACCGAGTTGATTCCCCATAAGCGGCTTTGTGACGGCTACAGAGCGATCAGAGGTACAATCGGTTAATTATTTCAGGCTAAGTTGTTTGGATTCTGCGTCATAAGACAGAAAGTTCATACATCGTGCACCGCCAGTCACTGGCAATGGAATTTCCGTCTGCTGGGTCAACGAAGTCAAATATAATTGAAAGCGATGACACCGTCGCCACAAGGGCAGACGATCAAGTATCCGATAGTAATGAACCGCCAGCAATTGGAGATGATGTGAATGTAAGCGTCGTTCTTCCAGCATATAATGAGGAGTCAACACTCGAATCAACGGTCGAAAAGACAATTCATGCACTCGAATCTTTTTGCGACCCAACTTCGATTGAAATAATAATTGCTGAAGATGGGTGTACGGATAACACACCGGAGATTGCGGATCAACTCGCTGCTGCGGATGATCGCATCCGACACATGCACAGCGACACGCGATTGGGACGAGGAGGTGCACTTGAGCAAGCATTTGAGTTCGCGAATGGGGATGTCCTCGCGTATTTCGATACGGATCTTGCGACTGATATACGTCATCTTGAGGAACTCATTACTCGCATACAAACCGGTGAGGCTGATGTTGCAACCGGGTCACGATGGTTGCCTGAAAACATTGCTGATCGTCCAGCAAAACGCGGGATTCCAAGTCGGATTTATAACACACTTGTTCGCCTGTTCCTTCGGTCAGATCTTCGTGATCATCAGTGCGGGTTTAAAGCATTCAGCCGGGAGGCGTTTGAGGTACTCCGACCTCTGGTTGAGGATAGCCACTGGTTTTGGGATACCGAAATGCTCGTTCGGGCGCAGCGGGCAGAACTAACAGTTGTTGAGTTTCCTGTTGAGTGGACATCGAAGGGCGATACAAAGGTTGATCTTGTTCGGGATGTCTTCGGGATGGGTAGTCAGATTCTGCGGACATGGTGGCAGATATCAGTACAGCCACGACTCTCTGCACGGGTGAGTCTCGGAGCGGGCGCTGTGCTGGCAGTTGTTGCACTGGCGCTAATGACGCAGTACATTGACTTTAATACCGTAATTACTGAAGTTCGTGCTGCTGATCCATGGTTGGTCGGTGCTGCGACGATTGTGTATGCGCTCTCATGGCCAATTCGTGGACTACGATATCGTGATATTCTGTCTGAACTTGGATATTACGAACGCATTCGATTCCTCACTGGCGCGGTCTTTATTAGTCAGACAGGGAACCTTGTCTTCCCTGCTCGAGCGGGTGATCTTGTTCGTGCATATGTGATCAAAGCACGGCGAGGAATTGCCTACCCATCAGGATTCGCGTCGCTTGCAGCAGAACGTGTATTTGATTTATTAACGATTGCATCATTAGCTGGATTCGTTCTATTAGGATACACGGTGAGCGGTCAAACAGCGATACTCGCGCAGACAATTACTGATGCTGAGGGTGCTGGTCGCGTGGCTGTTGTTGTCTCACTAGGTGTTGGTCTAGTCGCTGTTGCAGCTGTCTGTGGGATTATACTGAGCGCACGAAGTGATATCGATATCCCGTCAGCTGTTGTGTACCGAGTGAGCACTGACAGTTATGCTGAGATGGTTGTCGGTGTGATTGATCGGTTCATTGAGGATTTACAGACAGTCGCGGGGACACGTCGTGGATTTGTTCGGATTGGAGCAACAAGCATTCTTATTTGGTCAATCGATGTCGTGACCGCACTTGTTGTCTTACTGGCGTTTACACCTGGATTGGATGCGATACAGCTACTCGCGGTGAGTTTCTTTGCTGTCAGCGTCGGAAATCTTGCAAAGGTTCTTCCATTATCACCTGGTGGCGTTGGACTGTATGAAGGCGCATTTACATTGCTTGTTGTTGGACTCACGCCAATTACTCCAAGCGTTGCTATTGGCGCTGCAGTTGTTGATCACGCTGTGAAGAATCTTATCACAATCATCGGTGGATATGGATCGATGCTCGGATTGAATGTTTCATTGATGACTGCTGTTGAGGAAACACGCGATGTGCGCAATCGTGAGACAGATATATCGACTGAAGGAGTGACGCAGACACAAACACAAACACAGACGCGTAATCAATAATCACGAGATCTGTTGATCATATGTACTGACTGTTCGTTTACAGCCATACATCTCATAATAAATCTAACCGGATCGACGGTGAAATGACATCACTGCGGTTATTTGCAGGAATCGTCGGTTCAGTCCGTCCTTGATGGGTTTATTTGAAGAATATATCCCTAGAGGGTCCGTCTCGAATCCGTTTTTCCGGTTAAGTCGGTCAGAGGAGTGCATAGTGTAAGCACAGTCAGTGAATGTTGTATCATATCTTCCGCACTGAAAGTGATCTCAACAATCAATGCAGCACTGACAGACGTAGTTCTGTACCCTCATGGATTGAGAAAAACACAGATTCGCAAAGACAGAGATGCGAACTCACCCCGGGTCACATCAAGCCCTGAGGCAGTCGCCTCAAACCGCCTGTACATACAATTTTATATCGAGAGTTAGACTGTCTATTTATGATTCGAACCACCAATATAGAGACAGATTTTCACCAGGTAAATTATCGATGAGTCCCGATTTAGACGCTTTTGACTCACGTCGTTCGACGGTGTATGCACGTACTGGTGTTGTTGCGACAAGTCAACCGTTAGCCGCACAAGCTGGGATTCAATTACTCCAAAGCGGAGGTAATGCCTTTGACGCTGCTGTTGCGACTGCTGCGACGTTGAACGTTGTTGAGCCGATGAGCACGGGGATTGGCGGTGACGTCTTTGCGATGTATCGAACTGCAGAGGGCGATGTTGGCGCAATGCGAAGTTGTGGTGGTGCTCCTGCGGCCGCGACTCGTGAGGCTATTCGTGATCGTGTTAACGCCACATCCCCGACAATGCCTAGCTCCGGTCCGCTTGCTGTTACCGTCCCTGGGACTGTCCGTGGATGGGAACAGCTTCTCACAGATCATGGTCAGTATGGGTTTGAAACGGCACTTGAATCAGCGATTACGTATGCAAGTGAGGGATATCCTGTCTCAGAGATTATTGCCGATGCGTGGGCGCGTAATGCTGATGCCTTTGTTGATGCTGTCGGGAAAGAAACGTTTCATGTATCGGACGGCGTTCCATCCGTTGGTGACGTTATTCGACTTCCGCATCTTGCTGAAACGTTCAAAGCGATTGCTCAGGGTGGTGCCGACGCCTTTTATGAGGACTCACTTGCAACACAAATTGCGAGTGCTGTCCGTGACCGTGGTGGCTTACTTGAATCGTCTGATCTTGCAGACTTTGAGGCTGAGTATGTTGACCCGGTTTCAACGACGTACCGTGGCGCAACAGTGTATGAACTCCCTCCAAATAATCAAGGATTGATTGCACTCGAAGCGCTCAATATTGCATCTGAGATTGATGCTGGGTCATATACATATGATTCTGCGGATCGGATTCATTATTATGCAGAGTCATTGAAACGAGCATTCCACGATGGACATTATTACATAACTGACCCGACATTTGAGTCAGTGCCTGATCTCGCTGCGTCCTCGTACGCGGCAAGGCGAGCAGAACATATTGGTCCATACGCAAGCGATGTGAGCGTCGGGGGACCAGGGACACCCCCAGAGGATGGTGATACAGTGTTGTTAACAGTCGCTGATGAGGCAGGTAATGTTGTCTCATTGATTAATTCAATTTTTGAGCCATTCGGGAGCGGTGTTGTTGTGCCTGATACAGGAATCGTCCTTCAGAACCGTGGAGCATCGTTTAGTCTTGACCCCTCACACCCAAACACGCTTGAGCCGAAAAAGCGTCCATTCCATACACTCATTCCGGGACTGATTCAGTTCGATTCAGATGATTGGGCTGCATTCGGCGTGATGGGTGGGTACATGCAACCACAGGGACACCTGCAGGTGCTCGCGAATCTGATTGATTACGGATTTGATCCACAAGCTGCACTTAATGCACCACGATGGCGCTATCGTAACGATGGCTCTCTCGCTGTTGAAGAACGGTTCGAAGACGGTGTTCTCGGAAAACTCGCTCGTCGCGGTCATGAGGTGACTGTTCACCCACCGAGTGCATTTGGCGGAGCTCAATTCACGCGCCGTCGTGGCGATGTGCTCTCCGGTGCGACAGACCCTAGAAAAGATGGGGCAGCAATCGGATTCTAAATTCCGAGTGCTGACCGCGTTGAATATGAGTCTATTGAGTGGTGTATCTGATGGACGATAACCAGTATTCTCGATTGCTGCGACATATGAGATACGTGCTATTACCCGACTGCCTGTGAGAGGTTCCCCCACTATGATTATGCTCATCGGTACTGAATAGGAGGGTCTTCGTCAGTCACCAGCGTCAACATCAGTATCAATGCGTTCTGTCGTCGGTGCTTCCGGTGGTCGAAGCGCAAGTGCTGCGATACCAGCGACAATCGCTAACCCCGCTCCAATCAAGAAAGCAACTGACCACCCGACCTGATTGATCAGCCACCCAGCAGCAGCCCCTCCAAAAACACCACCCCACATCTTTCCTGAGTATAATAGTGCATAGTTAGCTGATGAATTCGCACTTCCATAGTATGTTCCGACAACGCTGGGAAAGAGTGTGTATTGTGGGCTCCAAAAGAACGTTGTTATAATCACGGCTGCCAGGAATCCAAGTGTCGACTCATTTTGAGCGAAGTAGACGACCGCGGCAAGACCAATCCCACACAGTGTAAACGATACCGCCATTGCTCGCTCTCGTGGAACCCGATCAGAAAGGTCGCCAAGAATAAGCCGCCCCGCACCGCCGGCAACAGGTAAGAGCGTTGCAGAAGCAGTTGCTGTCACTGCTGTTAATCCAAGAGCATCTGCGAATGAGACGATCTTTGCGGTGAGCATCAGCCCTGCACCACTGACGGCAATGAACATGCCATACATTACCCAAAACTGCCACGTCCGAAGCACGTCCTGCCATGTGTACTGCGTTTCATTTGTAGCGGCGTTTGTGATATCACCGTCAGCCTTGTCGACCGGGGTTTTCTCAGTGCTTTTTGTCTGAGCATCCGTCCACCCCTCTGGTGGATCACGGAGAATCAGGGCCCCAAGAAAAATACCAAGCCCGATGATCACACCAAGTGTCTGAAGAACAAACGGATATGATGTCGCTGTTGCATTCGCTCGGACAAATGGAACCACAAGCGCGCTTCCAGCCGCAAATGCCATTGTTCCAACACCGGTGGTCAATCCTGGACGATCTGGAAACCATTTCAAAGCCGTGTTGACCGAAACAGTGTAGACAACTCCAACTCCGATTGCACCCAATGAGTAGAGAATGTATATCTGCCAGATTGCTGTTGCATATGCAAGTCCGATATATCCGCCCCCGGCTAACACTGCTGCGATGAATGAGAGAGCTTTCGGTCCGCGTTTATCTCGCCACCATCCGACGGGAAATTGCGACCCCGCTTGAAAAATTACGAACAGTGTAAAAACAGCACCGAGTGCTGGAGGTCGAACGCTGAATTGAGCAGCTAATGGTCCCTCGATTGATGACCATACATACTGATACGGACTGACAAGCGCCATACTTACCGCAGCAGCGAGGAGCAACCACCATCGCGAAAATCCAAGTTGGTCGTGAGCACGGGACGCATAGTCGATTTGCTCAGTATCGTGGCTCATCTGGTGATTGTGATTGGTAGTTGAGAAGGAAATGACCCTCCACTCTCTTGATATTGATACTGATACCAATCATAACGATGATGCGGCTGATTGGTGTCGATATGTCGAGATAACGCTGGTTCAATTAGACTTAACACACCCGTCATCCGTTTTATCCTGACATGACCACCACTAACAATATTGCTATTGTGTTATGTTGACAATACTATATGTGGATTAATTCTGATTCTACCATTGAATCGGAGCTTCTATAATAATTTGATGAGTTTATTAACCCCTTGAGTTCATATTCGATTCTCAAAGCCGTTTTGACAGGTATTCGTGTGACCATGACCGGTCATATTCAATGTGTCCTACTCATGGTATCTCTCCGATAATTACCTTAGATATTGTTATGATTGTGCGCTCGCTCAGAGATAATCTTGGCAAATTGTCTGTTATATACCCTAAAAACTACGTTTTTGACATAATAATGTCTGTGCTGTCGGCTCTCAGTAGAGTGAATGAATAAGAATAAGCCTCAGCTATCATCATCACCATACCGTCAAGAGCCGATCAAACGCGAGGCAAGCACTCAGGAGTGACAGTCATGATTACTCACAATGAAATTACTGTGTCATGACCTGAGAAACGAGTTATTGGTGATCGATAATCATCAGCCCTGAGATGTGATTCTTTTGTCCGGTCAGCACGCTTAAACCGGTTAATGTGTTATTCGATAGCAAATGGTTGATGACTCTGAGGTGAACCGACGTCGGTTCTTGCGTGCGACTGGTGCTGTTGCGGCAACGGTTGGCGTCGCTGGATGTTCACAGGGGAGTGACGGGGAGACTGAGACTGAGACACAAGCACCTGATGACAGCGGGGGTCCAAGCTCCACAGAATTTTCTCGACCGTCATCGTACCCATATTCTCCCGGTGAGACAGACGTTCAGAGCGCACGGTCTGTCATGGAGGATGCTGGGTTTGGTCCCGATAACCGATATGAACTCAGCTGGACTCAGTATACGAGTCCAACATGGAAGGAGATCGCCAATACGGTTCGTGCTCGGCTTGAATCCGCATATATCGATATGAGCATCAGTGAGGCGGACTTTGGTGCCCTTCTCGAGACAACTGAA